>OFDN01000275.1_pt1 | contig 47372 bp, 41 predicted proteins | sample 1520971 | NCBI WGS metagenome assembly OFDN01 (sample SAMEA94257418, study PRJEB24077) | hot springs metagenome | biome: Aquatic biome; feature: Geographical feature; material: Water | place: India | collected 2012-06-12 | depth 5 m | reverse complement strand
CCGCGACAATCCCACGGTCCCCCGCCGCACGGATCAATCGGCCCACTCCCTGCCGGAATTTGAGGACCGCCTCGGGCAGGCTGAACTCAAAGAAGGGATTCCCGCCGCGCGCTTCGATTCGTTCCAGCCGGGCCTCAATCAGGGGGTGGTCGGGCACGGCGAAGGGCAGCCGGGTGATGATGACGTTGCTCAGGGCCTCTCCGGGCACATCCACTCCCTGCCAAAATGAGTCGGTCCCGAAGAGCACCGAATTCACGTTCTCCTTGAACTTGGCGAGCATGGTCGAGCGCGGGATGCCCGTGCCCTGCACGTAGCATTCGACCCCGAGCGTCACGAAGAAACGTTCCATCCGCCCGGCGATCTGCTGCATCAGCCGTGTGTTGGTGAAGAGCACGAACGCCTTGCCGTGGGTCTGGCGGACGAAGTGTTCGATCCAATGCACGAGGGCGTCCTCATATCCGGCGTCGCGCGGATCGGGCATCTTGCTGGCCACATAAAGCCGCATTTGCCGTTCATAGTCGAAAGGCGAACCCACCTGGAGTTTCAGCGCACGTTCTCCGCCCACCCGCTTCGCCACGTAATCGAGGGGGGAATTTCGGGTTTCCGCTTTCGGGCCGCGGGCGATTCGTGCGGTGGAAGCCGCCGCGGCGCCCGGTTGCGCCGCGTTGGAAGGCGCCGGTTCCGCCGCCTTAACGGCCAGCGTGGCGCTGGTCATGATCACGCTCGTCTGTTTGCCGAACAGCCGTTCGCGCAAGTAGTCGGCCACATCCACGGGGGCGGCGTTCAGGGACAGGTTCCGCTGGGTCCGCCCCCCGCGTTCGACCCAGTAAACGTGGTCCTCCGCTTCCTGCTTCAGGAAGGTTTGGACGGCGAGGCGCAGTTCTCCGAGACGCCGATTGCATTCCAGCAGTTCTTCGCCGGTCTCCTTGTCCTCGGTGGCACCAACCAGTTCCACAATCTGCTCGCGCAATCGAGCGAGGGCGAGGGTCACGTTGTCTTCCACCAAATCGGGGCGCCGAATGCGGAGCTCCTTCCAGTCACGTGACTCCGGTTTCGGGGCGCGGGCCGGAACTGAATCGCTCTCGGTCAGCCGCGCTCCCGATTCTGCCTTCGCGGTCTCGGCGATGGCCTCACAGGCCGCTTCAACCTTGAGGAAAAAGTCGTCGCTCTGTTTCAGCACCTCGGCCACCGCCTTCACGGAATCGCCTTTGCGCAGCACGGACAGCAGTCCCTTTTCCGTGCGGGGATTCCAGAGGCGGTTCAGCGCATAGCGAACGCCACCGCTGCTGACGCTCACGCCGATGTGCCGGGCGGCGACCTGCTCGACCGTGTGCGCCTCGTCGAAGACGACGAAGTCGTTTTTGAACAGCACGCCGCCCTCCTGATCGTCGTCCACGCCGTTGAGCAGCGTGAAGAAGAGCGTGTGGTTCAGCACCAGCACGTCGGCGCCGAGGATGCGTTGCCGCGCCCGTTGGAAGAAGCACGCGTGGCCATCCTTGGCGAGGTCGCTGGCAGCACCGCATTTCTTGGGCGTGCACAGCCCGCGCTCGGAACAGACATGTTCCCAGACCTTGGGATCGGGCTCCTCGCCGAAGTCGCTCAGGGAGCCGTCCGTGGTCTCCTGGGACCACTCCCAGATGCGTTTCAGCTCCGCGACCTCGGGCGACGTGAACAGCGAATCGGCCTGTTGCATCGCCTTGCGAAGCCGGCGGGTGCACAGGTAATTCTGCCTCCCCTTCAGCATGGTGTATTCGAAGGACACGGGCAGCACCCGGGCGAGCAGCGGGAGGTCCTTTTCCACCAACTGCTCCTGCAGATTGATGGTGTGGGTGCAGATGATCGCCTTCTTCTTCCGCGCGACCGCGAACAGGATGGCCGGCACCAGATACGCGAAACTCTTGCCGACGCCCGTGCCCGCCTCGACGAGCAGGTGGTCCTGGCCCACCAGCGCCTTCGCGACGGCCACCGCCATTTCCTGCTGCTGCGGACGGAACTCGAAATTCTTCGCCTGAGAGAAGACCCCGGTGGGCGAAAAGATGTCGCTGACCTGGCGGACCAGATCGGCGGAAGGGGCGGCGGCGTCTTCGGCCAGCGAAATCACGGGCGAAGTAAACGGCGCAATCCGGGGCAGCGCCAGTGCCGTGATTGCGCCGGGGAGCGGCGGGTAGGCTGGACCGAAGGATTCTTGCCGAAGTCGGGCGGCTTGCCACTTTCGCCCCATGAGTTTGCTGCCGTTCGGAGATTTGCCCGTCCATTCGCCACGCCGGTTTGTGCCGCGTGACCTGGATCTGGGCGATTGGGCGCAAGTCGGCCCGCTCTTTGACGCCTTAGTCACCCGGGCGGCGCGGTGCGCGACGTTGGCGGAATTCGAAGCGTGGTTGCTCGACGCGGGCGAGCTGGCTGCGGCACTCGATGAGGAGGGGGCTAAGCGCTACATCGCGATGACCTGCCACACCGACTCGAAGGAGGCCGAGGCGGCTTACCTGCAATTTGTCGAGAAGCTGGAACCCGAGCTGAAGCCTCGGCGCTTTGAACTCGCGAAGCTTTATCTCGCCCACCCGCTGCGGTCGCAACTGCCCCAGGCCCGCTACGAGGTGTTCGATCGCGACCAAGTGCTGCTGGTGGAGCTATACCGCCCCGAAAACGTGGCGCTGGAAACCGAGGACGCGAAACTGGGCAACGAGTTCAACAAGCTCAGCGGCTCGCTCACGGTCGGCTTCCGGGGCGAAGAGCGGACACTGGTCCAGATGGGGCGCTTTCAGGAGGAACCCGATCGCGGGTTGCGCGAAGAGGCCTGGAAGCTGGTGGCGGAACGTCGCCTCAAGGAGGCCGACCGGTTCGACGAACTGATGGACGGTTTGGTGAAGCTGCGGCATCAGATGGCGCTCAACGCCGGCTTCGCCAACTATCGCGACTATGCGTTCCGGGCCCGCGGACGCTTCGACTACACGCCGGCCGACTGCGAACGCTTTCACGACGCCATCGCGGCCGAAGTGATGCCGGTTTTCCGCGACCTGCAACGGAACCGTCGCCAACAGCTCGGCGTGGGCAGCCTGCGGCCGTGGGATTTGGCCGTGGACCCGCTGAATCGACCGGCGCTCAAGCCCTTTGCGGACACCGCCGAAATGGAACGCGGCTCCCAGATAATTTTCGACCGCCTTGATCCGGAACTGGCCCGCGGCTTTTTGACCATGCGCGAACTGCGCCTGCTCGACTTGGACAATCGCAAGGGCAAGGCCCCCGGCGGCTACCAAAGCACCCTCAGCGAATCGCGGCTGCCGTTCATCTTCATGAACGCGGTCGGGCTTCAGCGGGATGTCGAAACGATCCTGCACGAGGCCGGTCATGCGTTCCATGCGCTCGCGACCCGGGCGGAGGACCTCTACGCCTATCGGGGAGCGCCGATCGAGTTTTGTGAGGTTGCATCGATGGCGATGGAACTCCTGGCCGCCCCGCACTTGGACGTGTTTTACAGCGACGCGGACGCCAAGCGGGCCCGCCGAGTCCACTTGGAAGGCATCGTCGGGGTGTTTCCGTGGATTGCGACCGTGGATGCCTTCCAGCACTGGATTTACACCCATCCGGAACACAGCCGGGCCGAACGCCGCGCGGCGTGGCTGGCGCTGATGGACCGGTTTGGCGGCAACGTGGACTGGACCGGTTTTGAAGCCGCCCGGGCGAACCTCTGGCACAAGCAGCTCCACATCTTCCTCTATCCATTCTACTACGTGGAGTATGGCATCGCCCAGCTCGGCGCGTTGCAGGTGTGGGCCAATTCCCGGGCCGATCAGCCCAAGGCCCTGGCCGACTACAAGGCCGGGCTGGCGTTGGGCGGCTCGCGACCGTTGCCGGAGCTGTTTGCCGCCGCCGGCTGCCGGTTTGATTTCAGCCGCGAGACTCTCCGGCCGCTCACCGAACTCGTGCGGACGGAGCTCGCAAAACTGTCCTGAGTCCCCGTTGAGCACCGCCCCCCAGAACGACCGTTCCCCGGCTTCGCCGATCACCACGGCGCTGATCGTGATCAACGTGCTCATCTTCCTGTGGGAATCGCGTCTGGGATATAGCCAGCAGAAATCTCTGATCTACCACTACGCGCTGAACCTCGCCACGGTGAAGCAGGGGATGTGGTGGCAGTTTCTGTCTTATCAGTTCCTCCACGGTGGACTGCTGCATCTGCTCTTCAACCTGCTGTTCCTGCACTCCATTGGGCCGCTGCTGGAGCTGACTCTGGGAGCTCGCCGATACCTCGCGCTTTACCTTTGCAGCGGAGTCGGCGGAGGGGCGCTTCACATCTTGGTCGCTTGGCTCTCGCCGAACCACTTCGGCTCCGCTGTGGTCGGAGCCTCGGCCGGCCTCTGCGGCGTGCTGGCGGCGGTCTGCGCGCTGTATGCTGAGGAAAAGGTGGACGTGAAGCTGTTCTATGTCATCCCGCTGCGGATGCGCGCGAAGTTTCTGCTGCTGGCGGTCGCCTTGGTCACGATGGGGGGCGCGCTGTTTCCCTTTGGAAATGTCGCCCACCTGGCCCACCTCGGTGGTCTGGTCGGTGGCCTGGTCGCGCTGAACTTCATGGAGGTCAAACCGCTGCCGCCGGCCGACGACGAGCCGAAAGAGCAATCCCGCCGTTGAATTGGCCGTTCACGTCAATAGCTTGCCGCCGTGCTGAGTGACCGCGATTACATGAGGGATTCCGATGGGCGACCGCCGCTGACCATGACGGTCAAGCTGATGATCGCGCTGGTGGCGTCCTTTGCGCTCCTGCAGATCGCCCTCGTGTATTTCTCCTCCGGCTGGCTGGCCCTGCTACCGCTGAGCTTCGAGGGCGTTAAGCGCGGTTATCTGTGGCAGTTGGTGACGTTTCAGTTTGTTCACGTCGGCCTGTTCCACCTCGCCTGCAACCTCCTAGGACTCTGGTTTTGTGGTCGGTTTGTCGAGCATGTGCTCGGAGCGCGCCGGTTTCTGCTGTTTTATCTGGGCTCTGGAATCGCCGGTGGGCTCCTGCATCTGGCGCTGGCCGCGGCGGTGCCCAAGGTGTTTGGCGTGCCTGTGTTCGGCGCCTCTGCTGGAGTGATGGCCCTCGTCGCGTTGTTTTGCCTGCTTCAGCCGGAGGCTGAGTTCGTGATCATGTTTGTCGTTCCGATCAAGGCGAAGGTCCTGCTGATCGCCGAGACCTCCATCGCCTTGTTTTTCACGCTGGTGCCGTCGGATCCGGGAATTGCCCATGCGGCTCATCTGGGAGGCATTGCCGCTGCATTTCTCTTCTTCCGTCGCCGGTGGCACGATGAGCTGATGACCGTCCCGGGCACCGCTTGGTGGAACAAGTTGGTGCACCTACTCAGGCGAAAGGAACCTTCCGTAAACCCCGCCCGGCCGGCACGCCGGACGACCTTCGATGCCAGCCCGCAGGGTGGGGCTCGGCAATCTTCGCCCGAAGACTTCATGGCCCGCGAGGTGGACCCCATCCTTGAAAAGATTGCCGCCCATGGCATTCACAGCCTCACGGCGAAGGAGAAGGAAACGCTCGAACAGGCGCGGTCCCGCATGGGCAAGCGTTAAGGTCAATTCGGCCGGAATCGCCTCGCGCCGACCACCACCGTGATGCAGCAGAGAAGGGCAGTCCCGGCCGCCAGCCAACGAAGCGGTCCTTCCCCGGCCGGATGATACGTGAGGCGCAAAGTGCCAATCCCCGAAGGAAGGTTCGCCCGCGAAAAAAGGCGCTCGAATGGCTCCAGAGCGACCGGTGTTCCGTCGAAGTCGGCTCGCCAACCCGGTGCATAGGTGTCGGTCCAGATGAACTCGGCGGGCCCGCTGCCCGCGCCGGCCAATTTCAGTTCGACGGTATTCCAAGACTCGCGCACCGACGCAATGGCGTTGGGCTGGGGAACTCCGTCGCGGCGCACGATCCAGCGTGCGGTGAATTCCGTGCCCAATCGCTGAAGCTCGCCGGCGTCCGACAGCTTCAAGTCGGTCAACGGGCGGTCGTTGAGCAGGCGTGGACCGTTGGTCGTGCTGAGCAGATGAGGTGGGCGCAGGGCGGCGTAGCCGTGCAGCGTTTGGACTCCGTAGAGCTGCGAGAAGCAGTTGGGAAACACCTGCTGATGCAGGCCCGCCAGCGTGTCTTCAAACCGCGGGGCGCCCACTCGTCCAGCGGAGCGGAGTTCGTTTTTCAATGGTCCGCCGGCCAGCAGGCGATCCCAGAGTTCACGCGGATGGGACGGGGCGAACCGGACTTGGAAGGCCAGCAGCGGGAGCAAGCCGATGATGCCCACCGTGGCGAACTGCCACGGCTTCCGGAGTTCGGCCGGCCGGCGGCAATACCAACCCAAGACCAACATGCTCGCCAGACCGAGGAGCAGTTCCGGGTTCGCGGGCGACAGTTCCTCCGCCAGCCGGCGGGCCTGTGCCCGGCGCAGCTCCGGGGCGCTGTCCATCTGGGTTCCTTCCGTGCCTCGGCGCAGCAGGGTCGCTTCGAGTTTGGGCTCAAGCCGGGGCAACAGGAGCAACCCTGCCAGAGTTGTTGTCGCCAGCAGCGCCCATCCACCGCGCCACAGCCATTGGCCAAGGCGGGGAAATGCTTCGCGTTCCAGTCGAGGCAGGAATTCGGCAGCCAAGACAACCAACGCCAGCGTCATCATGGGAGCGATGCGCGTGTAAAGGAACAGCGCGGCCGGAGTGGCCAGGATGGCGAGGTAGCCCAGCAACAGCAGGCCGGCTACCCGTCGAGTGGCGACGGTGTTGTCCGTAGAAGTGGAGGGCAGGCTGCTGGACTTAGGGAAAAGGGAGCCGATGGCGCCGAGGGCCGCGAGGCCGGCCGGCAGCCCGATGAACAGTTGAAAACCCAACGTGGACTGCCCGAAGAGTTTGCTGGCGTCCACGGTCTTGAACGTGCCGAGCACCCACGGGAACAGGAACGAAAGCGATGCGGGGGCGGCACCGGCGTGGATGAGCTTGAACGTGAGCGCGGGCAGACGCTGGGCCTGGCGGTAAAGGTCGAGTTCAGGTGCGAGTGCCGGAGCCGCGCTCAGGGCGCCCGCCAGGCCGGTGGTGGCCACCATTGGCAGCAGTCGGAGCCACGATTTTGGGGTGGTCCAAGCGGTTCCGGCCAGCCAAGCCAACGTGAACAGCGGCAGGTAGGCGTGCGATTGCAGGTTGCCGCCGAGCAGTGCCCAAGCGGCGGCCAACGAAGCACCCGCCAACGCGGGCCATGACCTGCCTTGGGCCAGGCGGTTCCAGGCGAGCCAAAGGAACGGGTAGGCGACGAAGGTGGACTGAATCCAGGGGTGCCCGAAGTAAAGCGTCATCGGTCCGGAAAACTGCCAGGTCAGCGCCAACAGGCCGGCGAGGAACGGGCGGCTACCAAGGCTGCGAAGCAAAAGGAACGCTCCCAGACCGGCCAGCAGCGAATGGAGCAGCAGGTTCCAGTTGTAGGCGGCCTCGAACGGCAACAGGCGATAGAGGAGCAGCCGCAGCGGATCGAAGCCGTTGATGTGCGCGTCCGCGAGCAACGGCCGACCCCCAAGGTCCAACGGCGTCCACCACGGCAGTTGTCCTTGCTGCACGGCGGCGTGGATTTGGCGCTGAAGCGGCAGATCGTAGGTCAGTTGATCGATGATGTAGTGATTGTGCGGAACTCCGTTATGTCCCGGCTGGACCCAAGCGTAATGCTTGAAGAGGGCCGGGGCCAAATCCAACGGTGCCAGCAGATGGGCGCCGGTCATTGCCCGGAAAAAAAGGACGACGAGCAAACCAAAGGAAGCTGCGAGAAACAGCAGGGCCGGGCGCGAACGCATGGCTCAGGGTTTGGCAAAGGCCATCAGGCTCTGGCCGATGGGCGGAGCAACGAGGTTCGTTTCCAGCCAGTGGCCCACCGGGAAGATCCAGCGGTCGAACAGTCTGACTGAGCCGGTCTTGAACTGCCGGCTGCCCAGCACGCGGAACACGAGCCACCAACTGAAGTAACCGATGAGGTTGAAGTAGCGGACCCTCACATCGGTGAAGCCGGCTGCCTTGAGTTTGCCTTCCAGTTCGGGGCGCGTGTAGCGGCGGTGATGGCCGAAATCTTTGTCGATCGGGGCGTAGATTTCGGGTCGAGCCGGCACGAACAGGCAAAGGGTGCCCCGACGGGCGCTCAACAGGCGCACGTAGCGGCGCAATTCCGCCTCATCTTCCAGGATGTGTTCCAGCACGTTCACGCTGACGATCGAGTCGGCGGCGGTTAGCGGGCACTGATCGAGCGTTCCCTCCGTGATGCCCGCGTGGGGGAGTCGCGAGCGGAGCGCCCGGCAGAATTCCGAATCCGGCTCGACTGCATGCACGCTCGCCACGCCTGGCTGCTGGGCGATGAGTTCGGTGATCTGGCCAATGCCGGCGCCCACCTCGATGACCTCACGGCCGAGGTGCGGGCGGAAATGGCGGACCAGAGCATGCCGGTAGTTCACCGCCTGATTGAGGGCGTCGAACTCGAAGCTGGCGTTGGTGGCCGCGGAATTGGGGCGTTCGCTCATTTCAGCACAGGAGTCCGTATTTGAGGATGCACCAGATGGCGCGGAAGCCGTCTTTCCAGCCGATCTTTTTGCCTTCGGCATAGGTCCGGCCGTAATAGGAAATGGGGACCTCGTAGATCCGCACGTTGAGTTTGGCCACCTTGGCGGTGATCTCCGGCTCAAAGCCGAAGCGGTTTTCCTCGATGCGGATGCCCTGAATGATCTCGCGGCGGAAGACCTTGTAGCAGGTTTCCATGTCGGTGAGGTTCAGGTTGGAGGTCATGTTGGACAGGGTCGTCAGGACCTTGTTGCCGACCGAATGCCAGTAGTAGAGGACGCGATGGGAGGAAGCGCCAGAGAACCGGGAGCCGAACACGACGTCCGCCTTGTCGGTGAGGATGGGCTTCAGGAGGAGCCAGTATTCCGTGGGGTCGTATTCGAAGTCGGCATCCTGGATGATGACGATGCCGCGGGTGGCAAGACCGAAGCCGGTGCGCAGCGCGGCGCCTTTGCCCTGGTTCACTTCATGATGGTGAAGGCGGATAACGGGATCGCCGGGGGAAAAATTGAGCATCCGCTCCTGCACAAGCTGGCGCAGGACCTGATCCGTGCCGTCCGTCGAGCAGTCGTCCACGATGATCAGTTCGGCGACCGGCGACTGTTCGAGCACCTTGGCGATGATCTTTGCGACGGTCTTGGCCTCGTTGTAAACCGGCATCACCACGGACGCACAGGGGGCGATGTCCGTGTTGGCGCGGATGAAATCGGTGTGAGTGACCATGGCCAATTCGTGCCGAAGGCTGCGGCGGCGCGGATTTCCGCAGCAAGCCATTTCAACGGGGACTTCCCGGCGGGCTGTCCGTCCTGCCTTAAGATGGCCCCCGGCTGTTCCGATACCCGGGCATATGTCCATGGTGGACAGCATCTCGAAGGCAATTTCGGCGCATGGAACCTGGAAACGTCGGCTGGCGGACGCGATTGCGTGCGGCCGGTCCGAGTTCTCCGTGGCGACGGTTCGCGTGGACAACCAGTGCGAATTTGGCTGTTGGTTGCATGGCTTGCCCGCGGCGGAGCATCGAAAGCCGGAATGCGCCCGAGTCCGCGACCTCCACGCGAAGTTCCACCACGAAGCCGCCAACACGCTCGCCTTGGCCTTGGCTGGCAAAAAGACGGATGCGGAACGCTCGATGGCGTTGGGCGGTCCCTTTGCGGTGGCCTCGTCGGCCCTGACGATGGCGATGATGGACTGGCGCCAGAAGGCGTTTTGAGGCCATAGGGCTGATGCGCCCGAGGGCGAGCGCAGGGCAACGTTTGGCTTCTGGCGTTTGAGTTTTGGTGCAATAGATGGACGGTCACGTTCGTCCTAGTGCCACCCATGAGGCGTCAGATCCTGATCCTGTCGGTCCTGCTGTTCGCTGCCTGCTGCTCCGGTTGGCTGGCTTTCACCCGCAAAGCCGGGTCATCGAATCTGAGGCGCCCGAGTCTGGATTCCGCCAAGGCGCAGGCCGCACTTCACCGGGAAGTCCTGCCGTTGCTGAACCGTTATTGTTGGGATTGTCATGCGGACGGTGCCTCGAAGGGGGATGTGTCGCTGGAGCATTTCACGAACGTCACCGCCGTGCTGCAGGATCGCCGGACTTGGGAACGTGTGCTGCGCACGGTGGCCTCCGGTGACATGCCGCCGAAGAAAAAGAAACAGCCGACGGATGAGGAGAGAGCTCAGTTGACGGGCTGGATCGAGAAGACGCTTTTTCCCGTGGACCCCGACAATCCGGATCCGGGTCGCGTGACGCTGCACCGGCTCAACCGGGTGGAATACAACAACACCATCCGGGATCTGCTCGGGGTGGATTTCCAGCCGGCCGAGGACTTTCCCCAGGACGACATCGGTTACGGCTTCGACAACATCGGTGACGTGCTTTCGCTGCCGCCGGTGCTGCTGGAGAAGTATCTGCGGGCGGCGGAACGCATTCTGGATGAAGCATTGGTGACTGGGCCGCGGCCGTCGCCGGTGAGGCAGATTGACACGGCCCGGCTGGAGGGGGGGGAAGACTTGGGGCCGGTTCGGGGCCGTTCTTCCAGCGGAGAAATCCGGATTCCGGCAAATCTCCCCGTGGCCGGAAAATACCGGCTTTCCTTTGAAGCCTACGGCGATCAGGTGAAGCCGGATCCGGTCAAAATCGCGGTCCGTCTGGATGGCCGCGCTCTGAAAGAATTCGAGGTTTCCCAGCGTCGGGGCAGTCCCGGCAAGTTCGAGGTCGAATTTGAAGCCAAGTCGGCCGGGGAGGCGAAGCTGGCGGTGGCCTTCCTCAACGACTTTTACGAAAAGCGGGTGGTTGAGAAGGAGGTCGGCCAAGGAGAACGCAAACGCAAGGTGAAGGAGGATGTCATCGAGGACCGCAATCTCTTCACCCAGAAGTTCGAGCTGGCCGGCCCGCTGGACGTCGAGCTGCCACTGCCGGAGTCGCATAAGCGGGTATTTTTCAAGGGCGCCAAGCCGGGCAAGGAACGACCGGTCGCGCGCGAACTGGTCGGCAAGTTCACGGATCGGGCGTGGCGCCGGCCGGTCACCAAGGCGGAACTGGACCGTCTGATGACGCTGTTCGACCAAGCCCGGAAAGACGGCGAGAACTTCGAGGCGTCGGCGAAATTGGCCCTTACCGCGGTGCTGGTTTCCCCCAATTTTCTGTTTCGGGGCGAAATCCAGCCGGAACCCGACAACCCGGCGCGGGTTCACCCGGTCAACGAATGGGCGTTGGCGTCGCGGCTCAGCTATTTCCTCTGGTCGTCCATGCCGGATGACGAGCTCTTCGCTTTGGCCGCCAAGAACCGGCTCCGGAAGAATCTGGAACCGCAGGTGAAGCGGATGCTGCAGGACCCCAAGGCCAAGGCGCTGACCGACAACTTCGCGGGACAGTGGCTCCAATTGCGGTTGCTGGACCTGATCGAGCCGGATCGGAAGCAGTTCCCGCAGTTCAGTGACGATTTGAGGCGCGCCATGCGGGTGGAAACTGAACGGCTGTTCGAGCACATCATCCGCGAAGACCGGCCCGTGAGCGATTTCCTGCTGGCCGATTACACGTTTGTGAACGGGCCGTTGGCGAAGCACTACGGGATTGCCGGTGTCGAGGGGGAGGAGTTCGTGAAGGTTTCCCTCTCCGGCTCGCCCCGGCAGGGCGTGCTCACCCATGGCAGCATCCTTACGCTGACATCGAATCCGACCCGCACGTCGCCGGTGAAGCGGGGCAAATGGGTGTTGGAGAACATCTTGGCGACCCCGCCTCCGCCTCCGCCGCCCGGGGTTTCGTCACTCGAAAGCCAGGCCAAGCTGAAGGGGACCCTGCGGCAACGGATGGAGCAGCATCGCGAGAATGCGGTGTGTGCCAGTTGCCATGAGAAGATGGATGCTATCGGGTTCGGCTTTGAGCACTTTGACGGTATCGGTGTTTTCCGGGAAAAGGACGGGGCCGATCCGGTGGAGACCTCGGGGGAAATCCGGACGGGCGAATCCTTCAAGGACCATCGCGACCTCAACGCGCTTCTCGTCGGCGCCCGCAGGGCGGACTTTTTGCGCTGCCTCACCGAAAAGATGCTGACCTATGCGCTGGGCCGGGGCTTGGAATACTACGACAAACCCGCAATTCAGGGCGTCATGGAGCGCATGGAAAAGCGGGACCTCAAGTTTTCGGCACTGGTGATGGGGGTGGTGGACAGTGTGCCGTTTCAACAGCGCCGCGGGGACGGCGACCCGTCCCAGCAGGCCAGCCTGGGACGGTGAGCGGCCCGGATTGCCGCCGGTCTTGGGGCATTTGCGGGGAACCTTCGGCCACGGCTTGTTGCCTCACAGGAGACCCATTACTGTGGCGGCGGCGCATGAAATTGCTGTCCCGCAACCCAGAAGCCTTGGTCTTCCGCATGTCGAAGCGGGAGCATGAGGCTTTGTTGGTGGCGTTGCGGCTGCGGTCTCACCTGTCCCGGGCGCGGCGCTCGATTGCCAGCGATACGCCGCGGGAAGACAAACTGCGGACGGCCGAAGAGGACTTGGCCGAAGCCCTCAAGGAACACCGGAATGAGCTGACCCAGGGCACGGAAAGTCTGTTGGCCAACACGGCAAAGTGTTCGCCCCAGAAGGGCGGCGGTTATCACCTGACCTTGGCGCCGGCAGATTCGGAGATGCTTCTCCAGGCCCTGAATGACGTGCGGGTGGGCGCCTGGGAAAAGCTGGGTTGCCCTGATTTCGAAGGCGGGGACCGTCCCGAATTGAACGACGAGAATTTCCTGTGCTTCTGGGCCTTTCAGGTCACCGACCTGTTTCAGGGGGAGTTGCTGGCAGCGCTTTCCGGGGAGGAGTGATGGTTGCCCTGCTGGACGATGGCCTTTGGTTTCCCGACCCGCGCAAAGCCCGATCTGATGGCTTGGTTGCCGTCGGCGGCGACCTGTCCGTCGAGCGGTTGCTCCTGGCCTATCGCTGCGGAGTATTCCCGTGGAGCGCCGAACCCATCACCTGGTGGTCGCCCAGCCCGCGCGCCATCTTCGACCTAGAGCACATCCACATCTCCCGCAGTCTGGCCCGGACGCTTCGCAAAGAAACCTTCGAAGTAACTTATGACGAGGACTTTGAAGGAGTTATCCGTGGTTGTGCGGAGGCGCCGCGGCGGGAGGGGCAGACGTGGATTTCACCGGAGTTCATCGCGGCCTACACCCGCCTGCATTACGCGGGGCATGCCCATTCGGTGGAGGTGTGGCACGAAGGCGAGTTGGCCGGAGGGATCTACGGCGTGGCGGTGGGTGGACTTTTTGCGGGCGAATCCATGTTTCACCGGGTGACCGATGCCTCCAAAGTGGCCTTGGTGCACTGTGCCCGCCGGCTGGCGGAGCGCCGATTCACGCTGTTCGACACGCAGATGGTGACCAACGTGACTTCGGCTTTGGGGGCATTCGAGATCAGTCGGAACGAATACCTGACCCGGTTGGCCAGCGCCGTTTTCCGCAGTTGCGAATTCCTCTGACAAAGCCGTCCGACCCACCCAGCTTGCCGACTTTGTGAAAAAAATCACAAATGCCGCTTGCCGCTCTGGCAGACCGATTCCAATCTCCACGGGCCGGCGCCAAAATGCGTCGGTGCCGTTGTTTTTATGGCCAATCCTGTAACTGCCGCCGCGCCCCAAGTCACCGAGTTCGGTTACAACTCGAAGGTGGAGGGCGAAGTCGTTCACACCACGGTGGATGCGGCGATCAACTGGTTTCGGAAAAACTCGCTCTGGCCGATGCCCATGGGGTTGGCTTGCTGTGCCATCGAACTGATGGCGGTCGGTGCCAGCCGTTTCGACATCAGCCGGTTTGGGTCCGAGGTGATGCGGTTTTCCCCGCGGCAATCGGACGTGATGATTGTGGCTGGCACGGTGACCTACAAGATGGCCCTCGCCGTCCGCCGAATTTACGAGCAGATGGCCGAGCCGAAGTGGGTGATCGCGATGGGGGCGTGCGCCTCGACCGGTGGCATGTATCGCAGTTACGCGGTGCTGCAGGGCGTGGACAACATCGTTCCGGTGGATGTTTACGTCGCGGGCTGTCCGCCGCGTCCCGAGGCGCTGCTGGACGCCCTGATGAAGCTTCAGGGCAAAGTTGCCAAGGAACCGTTCCTGCGGGACTGGAAACGTGACGCCGCGCCGGCGAAATACGGCCGGTTGGGGCTCGAACTCGGCGAAAAGGGCGAAGTAATCCACCGCTAATCCGCTCCCACCGTGCCTACGCCTCTCGAACTGGCTCAGCAACTGCGCGACAAGTTCCCGGAACTACTGTCCGCTCCCGCGGAATTCCGGGGTGAAGTTACCCTGACCGTGGCGGACGCGGAGCGCATTTCCGACGTTTGCCGCTACGCCAAGGCTGAACTTGGATTCAACCTCCTGCTCGACCTCAGCAGCGTGGACAACTACGGCGACGATCCGCGCTGGACCGTGGTTTACGAGCTCTACGGTGTCGCTCATGCGTGTCACCTGCGGCTGAAGACCAATGTCAGCGAGGAAAAGTCCGAGTTGCCGACGGTCTCGACCGTGTGGCGCACGGCCGATTGGCACGAACGCGAAGCCTACGACATGATGGGTATCCGGTTCGCCGGGCATCCTGACCTGCGCCGGATATTGATGTGGGACGGCTACCCGTATTTCCCATTGCGGAAGGATTTCCCCCTCGCGGGCAAACCGACCGAGCTTCCGGAAGTGGCGTTCACCCGTCCGGCGCCGCTGGAGGGCGGCCCATTCATCACCACGACCAGCGTGGAAGGCGCCATTCAACGTGAACCCCGGGCCAGAACCCCGGAGGAGTAATTTCATGGCTGTTCAGGAAATCACCTTCAAGGACACCGCCGCCCGGGCCGCTGCCGGTCCCGCGGATGAATTGCGCGATCTCGAGGGCGACAAGCTGGTCCTCAACATGGGGCCGTCGCATCCCTCCACGCACGGGGTGCTCCGCGTGCTGATCGAGATGGACGGGGAGACGATCACCAAGGCGATGCCAGATGTGGGCTACCTGCATCGCGGCGACGAGAAGATCGCCGAGAACATGACGTGGAACCAGTTCATCCCCTACACGGATCGGCTGGATTACCTCGCGACCATCGCCAACAACGTCGCCTACTCCCTGGCGGTCGAGAAGCTCCTTGGGATTCACGACAAGCTGCCGCCGCGGTGCCAATACATCCGCGTCATCTGCTGTGAATTGGCGCGGATTTCCGCCCACCTGCTCGGCCTCGGAGCCTACGCAATGGATGTCGGTGCCCTGACCGTCTTCATGCACACGTTCACGGAACGTGAGAAGATCTACAATTTCTACGAGGCCCTAACCGGCGCGCGGTTCACTACGAGCTACACCCGCATCGGGGGCGTCTCCCGCGACACCCCGGCCGGTTGGTGCGACATGATCCGGAAGTTCTGCGACGAGGTGGTCGTGAATTTCGACGAGTCTGAGAAGCTGCTGACCCGCAACCGCATCTTCGTGGATCGCACCCGCGATGTCGGGGTGATCTCCAAAGAGTTGGCGATTGATTACGGTCTGACCGGTCCCAACCTGCGCGGCAGCGGCGTGGATTACGATGTGCGCAAGGCGCATCCCTATCTTTGCTACGCGGATCTCGATTTCGACATCCCCGTCGGCTCGGTGGGCGACTGCTACGACCGCTATCTGGTGCGGATGGAAGAGATGCGGCAAAGCGTCCGCATCATCCGCCAGTGCCTCGACAAGATTCCCGGCGGCTTTGACAACGCCTCAAAGGAGCCCGTCAACGTGGCCGACGGCAAGATTGTGCTCCCGAAGAAGGACAAGGTGCTCACCAGCATGGAGGAGCTGATCCATCAGTTCATGCTCGTGACCCAGGGGGTCAACTGTCCGCCGGGCGAAGTCTATTTCGGCGCCGAGAACCCCAAGGGTGAACTAGGCTTCTACATCAACAGCCGGGGCGGCGGTGCGCCTTACCGGCTGAAGATCCGGGCGCCCTCGTTTGTGAACCTGAGCATTCTGCCGGCGATACTGCCCGGTCACCTCATGAGTGACGTGGTCAGCATCCTAGGCTCGTTCGACTTTGTGATGGGCGAGTGCGACCGCTAGAAAATTTCTGCCGATGACCTTTTCCGTTCCTGCCAGTTTGGAAGCCCGGCTCGACGAGCTGGTGACGCACTATCCGGTCAAGCGGAGTGCGTCCCTGATGTTCCTGCACGCGCTGCAGGAGCACTTCGGGCACATTACCGACGACGCCATCGAGTGGACGGCTCGCAAGCTCGGACTCCAGCCGATCAATGTGCTCGAGTTGGTGACGTTCTATCCGATGTTCCGGCGGGAGAAACTCGGCCGCACTCATGTCAAAGTCTGCCGCACGCTGAGCTGCGCCCTCGCCGGCAGCGGGGAATTGCGGGAACACTTCTGCCAGAAGCTCGGCTTGGATCCGCACGCCCATACGCCGCAGTCGACGCCTGACGGCAAGTTCACCGTCGAGTTTGTGGAATGCCTCGCAGATTGCGGCAACGCCCCGGTGGTGCTGCTGAACGATGATTTGCTGCCCAAGGTTTCGCCGGCTCAGGCCGACGAGATCATCGCGAAAGGGAAGGGGCTTTGAAGAATTGGCTGCCCGACATGGATTTGAACCATGACAAGCAGATTCAGAGACTGCTGTGCTACCGTTACACCATCGGGCAGGCCGGAAGCGGGCGAAAACTAGTGATGTGAAGTTTTGAGTCAAGCATTGCCATGCCGGAACAGCATAAATTGATTTTGAAGCATGCCGATTCGCCCGGTTACACGCCGGACATCGGATGCTATCTCCGTCACGGCGGCTACGAGGCGCTGAAGAAGGCCCTCGCCACGGCCCCTCGGGATTTGCCGGACGGCAAGAAGCTCTCGGCGCAGGAAGTGGTCCGCGAGGACGTGAAGGCCTCCGGCCTGCGCGGCCGCGGTGGTGCGGGCTTTAGCGCGGGGCTCAAGTGGAGCTTCGTGGATCGTCGCAGCGGCAAGCCGATTTACCTGATCTGCAATGCGGACGAGTCGGAGCCCGGCACGTTCAAGGACCGCCAGATTATCCACAAGGATCCCCACCAGCTGGTCGAGGGCATGATCATCTCGTGCTGGGCCAACGACGTGAAGCTGGCCTACATTTACATCCGCGGCGAGATGCCTCACGGCGCCCGGTTGTTGGAGGCGGCCTTGGCGGAAGCGCGGGAGAAGGGCTTTCTCGGGAAAAACATTCTCGGCACCGGTTACGACCTGGAGATTTACGTTCATCGTGGTGCCGGTGCCTACATCTGCGGTGAGGAAACTGGCCTGATCGAGTCGCTCGAGGGCAAGCGTGCTTATCCTCGGATCAAGCCGCCGTATTTCCCGGCGGTGCTCGGGCTCTACATGTGCCCGACCATCGTCAACAACGTGGAGACGCTCTGCCACGTGAAGCACATCGTCACGATGGGGCCGGCGGAATACGCGAAGCTCGGCACGCCCAACAATACCGGCACCCGCATCGTCAGCCTCAGCGGCGACGTGCAAAAGCCCGGTTACTTCGAGATCGAGGTCGGCAAAGTCACCCTCGGCCAGCTCATCTTCGACGCCAATTTCGGCGGCGGCCTGAAGCCCGGACGTTCGCTCAAGGCCATCATTCCCGGCGGCTCGTCGTCGAAAGTCCTGAAGGCCGGTGAGGTCTTCAAACTCAACCGCAAGGGCGCCGACGGCCAGATGACCAAGGTGGATGTGCCGCTGCTGGATTTGCCCTACGACTTCGATTCCCTGCAAGGTGCGGGCACGATGTCGGGTTCGGGGGCCATCATCGTGATGGACGATTCCCGCAGCATGGTGGACTGCCTCGCGAATCTCTCGGAGTTCTACGCGCACGAGAGCTGCGGCCAATGCACCCCGTGCCGCGAAGGCTCGTTGTGGATGGCCAAGGGCCTGCACCGTTTGGCACACGGCGACGGGCGCAAGCAGGATGCCGAATACCTGTCGCACATCGCCCAGAACATCCAGGGCCGGACCATCTGCGCCTTCGGTGAAGCCGCCGCGTGGCCGGTCCTGAGCTTCGTGAAGAAATTCAAGGACGAGTTTGTGGCCCGGGGTGAAGCCGACGAGGCCGCGAAGGCCAAGTCCGCCGGCCCCACCCGCGAACTCAAACTGGCCGCCAGCCCGAACCAGCACTGATTTCCGCCAACATGTCCAACGCCGCGACAACTGCCCCTGCGCCCGCTGCGCCGCCGCCGGTCGAAAAGATCCGGATCAAGGTGGACGGCCGCGACGTCGAGGTTCCCAAGATGCTGCCCAACTGGCAGGGCAAGCTGGAGCCCACGACCATGCTCCAGGCCATCCAGATCGCCGGCGGGGAGGTGCCGCATTACTGCTATCATCCGAAGCTGCCGGTTGCGGGCAACTGCCGCATGTGCCTGGTCGAGTTCGGCACGCCGATGATCGGTCCGGACCGCAAGCCGGTGCTCAACGAGGACGGCACGCCCAAAATCGCCAAATCGGTGCTTCCCTACGAGCCGTCCACACCCCGGGGCGCCATCGCCTGCGCGACGCCGATTTCGCCGGGCATGGAGCTGTATCCGAATTCGCCCGCGACCAAGCAGATGCGCGAGGCGGTGCTGGAATCGCTGCTGATCAACCATCCGCTCGACTGCCCGATCTGCGATCAGGCCGGCGAGTGCAAACTGCAGGAATATTCGGTCCAGCACGGTCAGGCCACGAGCCGTTTCGTCGAGGCCAAGGTTCACAAGCCCAAGGCCGTTGATCTCGGGCCGCGCATCGTTCTCGATGACGAGCGCTGCGTGCTCTGCACCCGTTGCATCCGGTTTTCCAAGGACATCGCGGGCGATGATGCGTTGGGCATCGTGAACCGCGGTTCCTACAACACGATCGCCGCATGGAAGGAAGGCGCGTTCGACAACAACTACACGCTCAACACCGTGGACCTCTGCCCGGTGGGCGCGCTGACGTCGAAGGATTTCCGCTTCAAGATGCGCGTGTGGTTCCTCAAGGAAACCAAGAGCGTCTGCACGAGCTGCGGCACCGGCTGCAACATCACCGTGGGATCCCGTGAGGGCACGATTCACCGCTACGAGCCGCGCGAAAACGATGCGGTCAACGGCCCGTGGATGTGCGATGCCGGCCGCCTCAACTACAAGTGGGTCGGTCGCGACGATCGGCTGAAGGAAGTATTGGTGCGCGGTGCGAAGTCGGGCTGGGCGACCGCGCTGAAGGAGATTTCGGCCAAGCTGGCCGCCGCGCCGCGAGGCAGCGTCGCCATCGTGGCCTCGGCGCGCCAGACCACAGAGGAGCTGTTCCTGCTGAAGAAGCTGGCGGCCAAGCTGGGCGCCGTGACCGACTTGGTTCCCCGTCCGGGCGAGGCGGACAAGCTGCTCGTGTGCGCGGACCGCAATCCCAACACGACCGGCGCAATTCTCACCGGCATCGTGGATTGCCACGCGGAGATGGGCCGCAATCTTGCCAAGATCGCCGATGGCATCCGCGGCGGTTCGATTCGGACTTTGCTTGTCTTCGGCGAGGATGTGACCAAACACGGCCTCGGCGCGGACCTGCTCGCGAAGCTCGAGACGCTGGTTGTCAGCGAAATTTTGCCCAACGCGACGACGGCCGCCGCTACGTATCTGCTGCCGGGTTGTGCGCACGCCGAGAAGCGCGGCACCTTCGTCAACGTGAAGGGTCGCGTGCAGAAGTTCATGAAGGCCGTGGAACCGAAAGGGGACGCCCGCGCCGAGTGGGAGTTCCTCCATGAACTCGTTCACAACGTCACCGGTCAGAACGGGTTCAGCACCATCGAGGGACTGTTCAACCAGATGGCGCAGGAGGTGCCGGCGTTCAGCGGATTGGAATGGGCCAAGCTCGGTGACACTGGCGTCACCGTGCAGATTTAACGCGACATGGATTCGATCCAATATCTCGACCCCACGACGCAGTTCGTGCTCTTCAGCATCCTGAAGGTGATGCTGGTCTTCGCCGTGGCGATGATCGGCGTGGCCTACTCGGTGCTTGTGGAGCGCAAGGTGTCCGCGTGGATCCAGGATCGCCCCGGTCCCAACCGCGTGGCGCCGTTTTTCGTGGAGTTCATTCCCGTCATCGGTCCGTGGCTTACCCGACTGGGCATCTTCCAGCCGATGGCGGACGGCCTGAAGTCGTTCCTGAAGGAGGATTACACGCCCAGTTACGTGCGGAAGGTGTATTTCTGGCTCGCGCCCGCGATAGCCTGCGTGCCGTCGCTGATGACGCTCGCGGTGATCCCGTTCGGCTCCACGCTGGGCAATTCGGCGAACAGGATGGTCATCGCCGACCTCAACGTTGGCATCCTTTACTCGTTCGGCATCGTGTCGCTGGGCGTGTATGGCATCGTGCTGGCCGGATACGCGGCCAATTCGAAGTATCCGTTCCTCGGCGGCATCCGTTCGAGCGCGCAGATGATTTCCTACGAGATCGCGATGGGCATGAGCGTGGTCGCGGTCTTCCTGCTCGTCGGCGACCTGAACCTTTCCTCGGTGATCCAGTATCAGAGCGGTGGTCTCCACCAATGGCTGATCTGGAAGCAGCCCTTGGCCTTCGTGATCTTCATGATCGCCGCCTTCGCGGAGACCAACCGTCTGCCGTTTGACCTCCCTGAGTCCGAAACCGAGCTCGTGGGCGGCTACCACACCGAATACAGCTCGATGAAGTTCGCGCTATTCTTCATGGGCGAATACGCCGCGATGATCGCCGCCTCAGGCATGATGGTGACGCTGTTCCTCGGCGGCTGGAGCTCGCCGTTCGGCAGCGAGCCGGCGACCACGATGCTGGGCGGGCTGATCCATATCGGCTGGTTCCTCGCCAAGGTGGCGGCGCTCATGGTCGTGTTCATCTGGACCCGCTGGATGCTGCCGCGTTTCCGCTACGACCAATTGATGGACCTCGGCTGGCGCCGGTTTATCCCGCTGGCCCTTGCCAACATCCTCGTCACCGCCCTGATCGTGGCCTTCACCCACAAGTAATCCCGCATGAGCACCAAGGTTGTTGATCGCGCGCCACTGACGTTCTACGAGCGCACCTACCTGCCGGCCATTCTCGGCGGGATCAAGGTCACTTCGAAGCACCTCTTCAACACTCTCGTGAAGGGCAAGGCCGTCACGATGGAGTATCCGGAGCAGAAGTGGGTCGTGCCGGCCGGTTACCGGGGCGCGCCCTACCTCGTGAAGGACCAGGAAGGCGCCACCAAATGCGTGAGCTGCCAGCTCTGCGAGTTCGTGTGCCCGCCCAAGGCCATCAAGATCACTCCGCCGGGGCCGGAAGGCCAGCCGGCCGACCGGGCCAATGCGGAGAAGATGCCGAAGGAATTCGAGATCAACATGCTCCGGTGCATCTTCTGCGGCTTCTGCCAAGAAGTGTGTCCCGAGGAGGCGATCTTCCTGCAAAAGGACTATTCCCTGACCGGCCAGAGCCGCGAGGAGATGATCTACAACAAGGAAAAGCTCCTGAAACTCGGCGGCACCCATGCCGGCATCCAGAAGTGGAAGCGCAAGCTGGAGGAGGCCAAGGAACAGGAAGCTTTCCCGGTCACAACGTCCTGATAGGGTGTGAGCATGAATCTGCGAATCGAAATTGGCCGGGAAGACGACGGGCGCTGGATCGCCGAAGTCGTGGATTTGCCCGGCGTCCTGACTTACGGGACGACCCGAACTGATGCGGTGGCCAAGGCCAAGGCATTGGCCCTCCGGGTCATTGCCGACCGGCTGGAACACGGTGAGGAAGTTCCGGAATCCGCCGACATGTTTGCGGTTCCGGCATGAGTTTATGGCGATCATCCAAAGCGCGACGAGTATTTGCTGCCTTGCTGCGGATCGGCTGGTCGCTCAAGCGCACCAGCAGTTCGCATCGTATCCTCCAGCGTGCGGGCTGGCCTGATTATGTCTTCGCCTTTCACGACAACGACGAAATTGGACCGGCCATGATGTCCCGCATTGCCAAACACACGGGCCTGTCGCCCGACGATCTCTGAGCCATGCCCGCCCTGCCCGATCTTCTTTTCTACGGTTTCGCCGGACTGACCCTCCTGTTCGGCTTCCTGTGCGTCGCCAATCCGCTCAGCCGCAACCCGGTGACCAGCGCGATGTTCCTCGTGCTGACCATCTGCTCGCTGGCCGGCCTGTTCGTCCTGCTCAACGCCTTCTTCCTCGCGGCGGTCCAGGTGCTCGTTTACGCCGGCGCGGTGATGGTGCTCTTCCTGTTCGTCATTATGCTGCTCGACCTCAAGGAGGAGGAGCGGCGCAAGCTGAACAAAGTGGCGCTCGGAGCCGGCACCGTGGCGGTCGCCGTGATCGCGGGCATCCTGATCCGGGCGGTGACGTCTGCGAAACCGGTGACCGACAAGCTGGTGGAGGGAACAACCAAGCCGCTCGGCAAAATCCTGTTCACCCAATACTTGCTGCCGTTCGAAATCCTCTCGCTGCTGCTGCTGGTGGCGATGGTCGGCGTGATCCTGCTGAGCAAGAAGGAGCTGAAATGAGCCTGACTCCCGGACTCCATCATTACCTCGTCGTCAGCGCGCTGCTGTTCAGCCTTGGACTGCTGGGCGTGCTCGCGCGGCGCAACCTGCTGGTCATCTACATGGGTTTGGAACTCATGCTCAACGCCGCCAACCTGGCCCTGGTCGCCTTTTCCCGCTTCAACGCGAACCTCAACGGCCAGGTGATGGTGTTCTTCATCATCACGGTCGCCGCCGCCGAGGTCGCCGTTGGCCTCGCCTTGATCGTGGCGCTCTACCGCAAGCGTCAGTCCGCCCACGTCGAGGACCTCACCAGCCTGAAACTTTGATTTTCATGAACAGCGAAGACGCGAAGACGACAGGAAGAAGTCGGGGAAGGACTGGGGCCACGGTTCACGTTCGGGCCTTGTCCTCTTCGCCCCTTCGCGTCCTCCCCGTTCAACCCCTTGCCTGAAATGGACGCCCACGCCGCCCATACTGCCGTCACCAGTGCCGCCCCGGCCTTCGCCTCGCGGCCGGAGGACATCGCTTGGTTCATCCTGCTGCTGCCGCTCCTCGCGGCGGTCGGCATCGCGCTGATCGTGCGCCGGAGCAACTTCCTCGCGGCCACCTTTTCCATCGCTGCGACCGTCACCGCGTTTGTCCTCAGCTTCGTCCTGTTCCTGACGTTCGGAATCGGCGGAGCGGCGGCAGTCACCTCGCCGTTTTCCTGGCTCCATGCGGGGGAACTGGCGGTGAACCTTGGTGTCACCGTGGACAAGCTGTCCACGCTGATGCTTCTGGTGGTCACCGGTGTTTCGGCCCTCGTGCAGGTTTACAGCGTTGGCTACATGCACGGCGACCGGAGCTTCCCGCGCTTTTTCATCGGCCTGAGCCTGTTTACCTTTTCGATGCTCGGCATCGTGTTGGCGGACAACTTCGTGATGATGTTCCTGTTCTGGGAACTGGTCGGGGTGTCGAGCTGGCTGCTGATCGGCTTCTGGTATGAAAAGGAATCGGCTGCGGACGCCGCGAAAAAAGCCTTCCTCACGAACCGGCTGGGCGACTTTGGCTTCCTGCTGGGCATCATCATCATCTGGGCCGCGACCGGCACAGTGAACTTCGCCGAACTCAGCCAAAAGCTGGGGGCGCATCCTGAGCTGCTGGGCAATCTCGCTTCGGTGGCCGGCCTGCTGGTTTTCATGGGGGCCATGGGCAAGAGCGCGCAGTTCCCGCTGCACGTGTGGCTGCCGGATGCGATGGAAGGTCCCACGCCGGTGTCCGCTCTCATCCACGCCGCGACGATGGTGGCGGCCGGCGTTTACATGCTGTGCCGGGTGTTCTTCCTCTATCAGGTTGACCCGGCTTGGCCGGCGGCGCTGGCGTTCCTGGGCCGGATCTCGGCCTTGGACATCATCGGCGTGATTGGCGCCTTCACGGCCCTGATCGCTGCGCTGATGGCGATCCAGCAGAACGACATCAAGCGCATCCTCGCCTATTCCACGCTCTCGCAGCTTGGCTACATGGTGATGGCCGTGGGGTGCGGTGGGCCCGACGCGGCGATGTATCACCTGACAACCCACGCCGGGTTCAAGGCGCTGCTGTTCCTCGGCGCCGGCTCGGTCATCCATGCGTGCCACCATGAGCAGGACATCTGGAAGATGGGCGGCCTCCGGAAGCTCATGCCGAAGACGTTTTTGACCTTCGCACTGGGCACGGCCGCACTGGCAGGGCTGCCGCCGCTGAGCGGTTTCTACTCCAAGGACGCCGTGCTGCTGGCCGCCCTCGACAACGGCCATCCGGTGCTGTTCGGCTTCGGTGTGCTGATCGCGGCCATGACCACGTTTTACATGCTGCGGCTGGTGCTGGTGGCATTCCTTGGAAACAGCCGCAGCGAGGTCGCTGGACACGCCCACGAATCGCCCGGCAGCATGACTTGGCCGCTGCTGATCCTGGCCGTGCCGAGCGTGATGCTCGCCTGGGTGCCGCTGGGAGACTACCTGACGCACCACTTTTTCACCGACCACGGCCATGATCACGGCCACGGCAGCGACGTGATCTCCTTCGGAGCGACGATTTCGGCCGCCTTCGGGATGGTGAACCATGTGCTGTTCGAGCCGTTCAACCATGCCCCGCTGCCGGCGTTCCTGGGAACCGGCGCGCTCATCATCGGCGCCTGGGTTGCCGTGACGCTCTATTGGAACGCCGAGCGCGATCCGCTGCCGAAACTGCTGGGGGCCTTCGCGCGGGGAATGAGGAACCGCTTCTACTTCGACGAAATCTACGAGGCCATTTTCATCCCGCTGCACGACCTCGTGGCGCGGCTGGCCGACTGGTTCGACCGCTGGGTGGTGGGCGGACTCGTGGTTCGCGGGGCACACGGCAGCACCGAGTTGCTGGGACGCGCCCTCCGCATCGTGCAGAGCGGCAATCTGCAAACCTACACCTTCTTCTTCGTGGCCGGCGTCGCGCTGGTCGTCCTGATCGCCCTCAAGTAGCCCGCCATGTTTTCGTCACCGCTAACCCCGCTGCTCTTGACCCCGTTTGTGGGGGCACTGCTGATCGCCCTTGTGCCCGGCAACTACCGGGTCGTGCACCGTGCCGTCGCGTTGCTCACCGGCTTGCTGACCCTGCTGCAGGCGCTGGTGATCTTTTCCGGATTTGAAGGCGGCACCGCGGCACTTCAGTTCGAGCAGCTCACCGAGTGGATTCCGTCCGTCGGGCTCCATTACCACGTTGGCGTGGACGGCCTGAACATGGGCCTCGTGCTGATGGCGGCGCTGGTTTCGTTTGCGGCCATCTGCGCGGCCTGGGAGATCGAGCGGCAGGTGAAGCTGTTCTACCTGTTGCTGCTGCTGATTTCCGGCGGAGCCATCGGGGCGTTCGTCTCGCTCGACCTGATTTTCCTCTACTTCTTCAACGAACTCGCGCTGGTTCCGACCTTCCTGATGATCGGCATCTGGGGCCGCGGCGAGCAGAAGAGCTACGCGACCTTCCAGATCACGCTGTATCTGACGCTGGGCGCGCTGGTGGCGTTGACCGGACTGATCGCCCTTTACGTGAGCTCCGGCGTCAACACCCTCGACGTCGTTGCGCTCAAGGCCGTGCTCGCCGAAAAGCCGCTCGCGGAATCCGCGCAGAAGCTGATTTTCCCGCTGCTGTTGCTGGGCTTCGGCACGTTGGTCGGGCTCTGGCCGTTCCATTCTTGGGCCGCGCCGGGTTATGCCGCCGCGCCCACCCCGACGGCGATGATGCACGCGGGCGTGCTGAAGAAGGTTGGCCTCTACGTGCTCATCCGCGTGGCCTGGCCCTTCCTGCCGGCCGGAGTGCAACAGTGGCTGCCGGCGCTCGCGCTCCTGTGCTTGGGCAATATCCTTTACTGCGGCTGGGTGGCGATGCGGCAACGCGACCTGGCGCTGCTGCTGGGCAATTCGAGCCTCGCCCACATGGGTTTCTGTTTCCTGGGACTCGCCAGCCTCAGTGTCGTGGGCATCACCGGCGTCGTCCTCATCATGGTGGCCCACGGACTGCTGGCGGGGCTGAGCTTCGCGCTCAACGGCTACCTGCACACCCGCTGCGGCACGACCGAGATGGACAAACTCGGAGGGCTCCTCCGCCAGATGCCCTTCATCGGCACGGCCATTGTGATGGCATTCATGGCCGGATGCGGTCTGCCCGGGTTCGCGAACTTCCCCGGGGAGCTCAGCGTGATGTTCGGCGCGTGGAAAACGTTGCCCTGGTTCGTGGTCGCCGCCGCCTGGGGCGGTCTGGTGATCGGCGGCGTTTACATGCTTCGGGCGATCCGGGCGGTTGTTCACGGTCCAGCGAAGGCGGAATTCAACCACGTCGGTGATGCCAATTACTGGCGCCGGCTGCCGTTCCTCGTGTTGCTCGCCGCGTTGATCTGGTTCGGCATCCGGCCGGATTCCCTCGCCACCTCCATTCAGCCGGTGGTTGCCGAAATCGTGAAGTCGGCGGCTCCGGCGCAACCGGCTGCCACCCCCGCGGCGGTCGCTGCCACCCACTGATCCCTTTCGCCCGATGAACTATTCGCTCCTGACCATCGAGATCCTGGTGACGCTGCTGGGACTGGGGGTGCTGCTGGCCGACCTCTGGGTGCCGGCTTCCTCGCGCCGCCTGATTGGCTACGGCGCCGCCACGCTGGCGGGCGTCATCCTGACCTACGCTATCGGCGGGGCCGCGCCGGCAGACGGCACCGCGTTCGGCGGCATGTTCGTCGTGGACGCCATGTCCAACCTCTTCAAGGGCCTCTTCCTGCTGGCGGCGTTGGTCGTGCTGCTGCTGTCGCTCGACTGGTCGGACAAGCTCGTGGGTTACGCCGAATACTGCGCGCTGACGCTCTTCGCCTTGGTGGGCATGCTGTTCGCCGCCTCGGCCAATGACTTCATCCTGATGTTCGTCGCGCTCGAACTGATCACGATCACTTTCTACATCCTGGTCAGTTTCCAACGGAACAAGGCCGGCTCCATCGAGGCGGGCGTGAAATACCTGATTCTCGGGGCCGTCGCGTCGGGTTTCATGGTGTTCGGCACCGCGCTGATCTTCGGGGCCGCGAACACGACCAACTTTTTTGAAATCGCCGCGAAGCAGGCGGAACTGGCGAAGTCGCCGCTGTTCCTCACGGGGTTGCTGCTCACGGTGGTCGGCCTCGGCTTCAAGATCGCGGCGTTCCCGTTCCAGATGTGGGCGCCGGACGTCTATCAGGGCGCACCGGCGCCGACCGTCGCGTTTCTGGCGACCGGGTCGAAGACAGCCGGCTTCGTCCTGCTGCTCCGGATTGCCTTTGGCGTGGTGCCGGAACTCACCGCCCAGTGGAGCAAGCTCTTCCTCGGCTTCGGCATCGTGACCATCCTTTACGGCAGCCTGTGCGCCATCCCGCAGCGCAGCGTGAAGCGGATCATGGGCTACAGCTCGATTGCGAACGCCGGCTTCCTGCTGCTCGGCATTGCGGCCGCCAGCCTGAACGGTTCCGCGGCGGTCATGACCTACCTGGCCGGTTACGTGTTCACGGTTCTGGCCGCCTTTGCCGCCATCAGCGTGGTGGTGGCGCACACCGAAAGCGATGATGTCAGTGCGTTCGCCGGACTCGGGCAGCGTTCGGCGTGGCTCGCCACGGCACTGACAGTGGGCATGGTCAGTTTGGCCGGCATTCCCCCGCTGGCCGGATTCTTCGCGAAGCTTTACCTGCTGCGGTCGGTGGCGGACCACATTGCGGGGGACCGGGCTTTCCTAGCCGCGCTGCTGGTTGCGTGCGTGGGCGTGGTCATCTCGCTCTACTATTATTTCGGTGTGCTGCGGTCCGCGTTTTTCCCCCGGCAGGCGGTGGACCTTTCGCCCATCCCGGTGAGCGCTTCCACGAAGGTGGCGATCCTGTTGGCAATTGCCGGCACGGTGTATCTCGGGGTGGAACCGGAACCGATGGTGAAGGGAGCAAAGCAGGCGGAAGCCGGTTTGCAGGTGCTGCCCGCCGCCGCGGCGACCGCGTCCCGCTAGGACGTCCGTTGGTCGGCCCGGAGCCTTCCCGGACGCTTTTTCGCCTTTTGGCGAGGTTTAGCCAAAATTCGGGCAGTCGCCCAAGCCAGTGACGGGAGAGTCGCATCGGTTCACCGGCGACCTGTTTCGCCGGCGACCGTCCTATGACCGACGCCGTTCCAGCGGGTGAGGGTGGTGCCCCTCCGGAAGTGCCCCCGACACCTGCGATCCCGATTCAGCCCGATACGCCGTCCGGTCGCGACGCAGGTGGGCAATGCACGCCGGCATTCATTGTGGGCGTGGGTGCTTCCGCCGGCGGCTTGGATGCCCTCGGCAAGTTCTTCGGCGCCCTGCCGGCGCACAATGGGCTCGCCTATGTGGTGATCCAGCACCTGTCTCCCGACCACAAGAGCTTCATGGTCGAACTGCTTTCCCGGAAGTCGGCCATGCGTGTGGTGCAGGCGGAGGACGGGCAGTTGCTGGAGGCGGACCGGGTTTACCTGCTGCCGCCGCGAAAGCTGCTCCGGATTGTTCACGGGCGGGTCAGCCTGGCGGATTCTTCCCCCGACCGCGGGCTTCAGCTGCCGATCGACCTGTGCCTGCGTTCGCTGGCCGACGACCAGAAGGGGCGGGCCATCGGGGTGGTCCTTTCCGGCACCGGCAGTGACGGCACCCTGGGAGTGCGGGCCATCAAGGATGCCGGCGGCATGGTGATGGTGCAGAGCGCGGATTCCGCCGAGTTCGATGGAATGCCCCGCAGCGCCATCGCCACCGGCCTTGCGGACTTCATCGCCGCGCCGGAGGAATTGCCCGCACACTTGGAGCGATACGTGAAGCATCCGTTTGCGACCCGCCCCGGCCTGCTGGCCCGGGAAACGGAGGAGCCGGAGTCCGCGATGCGGCAGATCTTCTCAGTGCTGGTGGAACGGACCGGCGTGGACTTTGCGCTCTACAAACCCAACACCATCGACCGGCGGATTGAGCGGCGGATGAGCGTGCAGCAGAGCGATTCGTTGCAGTCCTATGCACGCTTTCTGGAAGGCTCTCCCCACGAGACGGAAGTTCTCTTCAACAACCTGCTGATCTGCGTCACCCGGTTCTTCCGGGACCGCGAAGTCTGGGACCTGCTTGAACGCGAGTTCCTGCCCAATCTGGTCGCCAGCTTGGGACATGACGAATCGTTCCGGGCTTGGATGCCTGGCTGCTCAACCGGTGAGGAAGCCTACTCCCTCGCGATGATCCTGGCCGAAGTGATGGAACGGATCGGGCGACGGTGCGAGGTGAAGATCTTCGCGACGGACGTCTCCAAGGAATCCCTCGAAACCGCCAGCGTCGGACTCTACACCGAGAGCATGGTGGCGGACATCCCGCCGGAACGCTTGGCCCGGCATTTCGTCCGGCGCCCGGACGGTTACCAGATCTCACAGGCGCTCCGAAAGTCAGTGGTCTTCGCCCGGCATGACCTGCTGAAAGACCCGCCGTTCACCCGCATGGATCTGGTCTGCTGTCGCAACCTGCTGATCTACTTCCAGCCGCTGGTGCAGACGCGCGTGCTGCATTCCTTCCGCCACGCCCTGAAGCCGGACGGCCTCCTGGTGCTGGGCAACAGCGAAACGCCGGGTGAACTCTCGGACCGGTTTGCGACGGCGAATGCGCGCTCCCGCATCTACCGGCTCAAGCCCGGATCACGCGGGCTCGAGCTGCCGTTCACGGGCGGGGCAAGCCGGGGGGGCGAACCGCTTCACGTGACGTTGCCGCGGACGGGCCGGCTGCCGGAAGTCCGGACCTCGCTTGACTTCATCGTGCAGGAGTTGGTGCGGGAATTTGCCCCGCCCTGCTTCGTCGTCGACGAGAGCCGGGAACTGCTGCACCTGTTTGGGCGGGCCGGGGAATTTCTCCAGCACCCGGACGGTTCGACCACGCAGAACATTCTCCGGCTCACCGCCCACAACTTCGGTCCGGCGCTTGGTCCGGCGCTGCACAAGGCGAGCCGCGACAAGGCCGACTTCGTTTACGACAACGTCCGCTTCACCCATGCCGGGCAGCCGCGGGTGGCCCGACTGCGAGTGCGGCCGCTGGCCACCCCGGGGCAGATCGGCCGGCTCTTCCTGGTGTTCCTCGAGGAACTGGGCGAACCCAGCACCGCGCGGCCAGCCGAGGACTTTCAGGCGGACCAGGTGGCGACGGCACGCATCCGGGACCTCGAGCTGGAGCTGGCCTCGGCGCGGGAGAATCTTCAGGCGACCGTGGAGGAACTGGAGACGTCGAACGAGGAACTGCAGGCATCCAATGAGGAATTGCTGGCCTCCAACGAGGAACTCCAGAGCACCAACGAGGAATTGCAGTCGGTCAACGAGGAGTTGCACACGGTCAATGCCGAGCACCATGACCGCATCGAGGAGCTGGTCTCGGTTTCCAACGACCTGAGCAATCTCTTCACCGTGGCGAACGTGGGAGCGGTGCTCGTGGACCAGGATCTCCGCCTCCGCAAGCTGGCCTCGGCAGTCTTCCCGCTGACCGGACTGACTCCGGGTGACACTGGGGCGCCGATCGAGGTGCTGGCCCGGCAACTCGATGCGCCGGAGGTTGCGGAGATGGCGCGCCGGGTGCGCCAGCAGGCCATCACGGAGGAGCTCGAAGTGGTGACGCCCGACCGCCGGGTGCTGTTGGTCCGCGGCACCCCGTTCCTTACGGAAACAGGTCAGATTTCGGGGCTGGTGCTGACGTTGGTGGACATCACCTCCCGCAGCCAGGCGGATGCCAAGGTGGCGGCCAGCGAGGGCTTGCTCCGTGGGGTGCTCAACTCCCTGCCATCGCATATCGCGGTGGTGGACGCGGCGGGAAACATCACCCATGTGAACGAGGCTTGGGACCGGTTTGCGCGGGAAAACGGCGGCCGGCTGGGGCCCGCCTGCGGCGTCGGGGCCAACTATTTTGAGGTGTGCCGGCGGGCGTCCGGTCCGTTCGGTGCGGAGGCGGTCGCAATGGTGGACGGCATGCAGGCCGTGCTCGCGGGACGACTGCCCCATTTCACCCTGAAGTATCCCTGTCATTCGCCGGCCGGGCAGCGATGGTTCCGGGCCGATGTCTCCCGGATCAGTGCCCCGCAGTCCGGGCTGGTGATCAGCCACACATCCCTCGCAGATCCCGATCCAATGCCCACCTGAATCCGACCCGGTCGCCGGATTGCCATGAAACCGGAATACCATCTTGATCCCGCCACCGAGGCTTCGCCGGCCGATTCTCCGGTGGCGCCCGACTCTACCGGGTGCCCGGCGCCGATGACCGCGGAGCGCCGTGAACGCGACCGGCTGCTGGAGGACCTTCGGGTCCATCAGGCTGAGTTGGAGCTCCAGAACCAGGAGCTCCGCGGCATCCAGATGGCGTTGGAGGCCTCCCGGCAGCGGTATTTCACCCTCTTCGACCTCGCACCGGTCCCGTGCTTTGTGTTCGACCAACAGCATGCGGTCGTGGAGATGAACTTCGCGGCGGCGGAACTGGTCGGGCTCGCCCGGGGCGAGCCTTGGAGCCGGCCGTTCTCGCTGTTTCTGACCGAGGAATCCCGGCCGGTGTTCCACGAGCACCTGCGGGCGGCCTTTTCGGCGGGACAGGTGATGCCGGCCGAGCTGCGGCTGGAGCCGCGGGCCGGAGGTCTGCGCCATATCGTGATGCGCAGTGCCTGGCTCGCCGCGCAGGATGACGAGGCGCCGCGGGTCCTGGCCGCGGTGTCCGATGTCACGGTGTTGCGTGACGCGGAGCGCAAACAGCGGGAACTCGAGGCGCACCTGTTCCAAAGCCAGAAGCTTGAGTCGCTGGGCACGCTGGCGGGCGGGATGGCGCACGACTTCAACAACATCCTTCAGGTGATCAGCGGGTTCGCGGAGCTGGCGCTGCAGGGGGGCGATCCGGAGGCGGTCCGTGAATCCGTGGAGCAAATCCGGTCGGCTGCGACCCGGGCGGGGCAGCTCACCCGGCAGATTCTGGCCTTCAGCCGCCGGCAACCGATGGAATCCACCGAGTTTAGCCTGAACCAGCTGCTGGTGGCCATTGAGCCGACTCTGCGCCGAATCGTCCGCCCGGGCGTCGAGGTGCGGATCCGGCCCGCGGACGGATTGCCTACGGTGATCGCGGATCGCCGGCAGGTGGAACAGGCGGTCAGCAATCTGGTGGTCAATGCCTGCGATGCCATGCCGCACGGCGGTGTGGTGGAGTTGGTGACCGCCCTGTTGCCGGGCGCGTTGGCTGGCATCGGCACCGCGTCCGGGGCTCGCGATGCGGTCGTGCTGGCGGTGAAGGACTTCGGTGTGGGCATGGCGCCGGAGGTGCAGGCGCACCTGTTCGAACCGTTTTTCACCACCAAGCCCCGCGGCCGTGGCACCGGCCTCGGGTTGGCGATGGTTCATGGAATGGTGCGCCAGCACGGTGGCGAGATCCGGGTGGATTCGCGGGTCGGCCAGGGCACCACGATCACGCTGCTGCTGCCTTCGACCGGTCGGGTGCCGGCCGCCGCGATGCCGCTGGCGGAACCGGCCCGTTCCGGTGGCGGCCGCTGGATCCTGTTCGCCGAAGACGAGCCGGCGCTGCGCAAGCTGGGCGAACTGCTGCTGACGCGTCGGGGTTTCCGGGTCCTCTGTGCCCGCGACGGACTCGATGCCGTCGAACTATACCGGCATCATTCGGGCGAGCCGATTGCCGCCTTCGTTTTCGACGTGATGATGCCGCGGATGGGCGGGGTGGAGGCGTTCCGCGAGTTGCGCCGGTCCGGAAACTGCCCGCCGGTGTTGTTCGTCTCCGGGTTTCCGGGAGATGTGCCGATCGAGGCGGATCGCCCGGAATTGGTCCGCTTCCTCCGCAAACCGTTCACGGAGTCGGAAATGTTCGAGGCCCTTGATCAGGTGCTCCGCGCGGTGGCTTTGTCCTCCTTGCCAACGGGATTGTCGCCGGCGGCTGAAGCCGACAGCGCTCGAAGCTGAACGGGGTGCCCTTCAGGCGGAGTCCGCTCGAAGTTTCGACGGCTGTTCGCAGCCTCTGTTCGCAGCCTGAATCTGCTGCCGGAGATGAACACGCGGCGAAGGGAATGGTCCTTCATGGCAGCGATGAAAATGGCACGCATGCAGATTCCATGGCCGCAGGGGCTTCACCTGCGGCCCGCCGGCCAACTGGTCGCGTTGGCGCGCGCCTTCCAGTCGTCCATCCGGATCCGGGTCGAAGAACGGGTCGCCGATGCGCGCAGCGTGGTCAGCCTCCTGCTTTTGTGCGTCACGCTTGGCACCGTCTTGGAAATTGAGGTTGCCGGTGACGATGAGGACGCGGCCCTTGCTGCGGTAATGTCGATTTTCGGGAGTGACCAGGAGCAACTGGAGGTCCCGGCACCATCGGCGGCGACGGGTGAACCGAAACGGCTACCCGGCTGACGAAAGACCGTCGTCTAGGCGGCTCAATAGGCTCCGTTGCCGGCGGAGACTCCCGTGACGAGGGCAACTCCGGCGCTGGTGCCCAGACGATTCGCGCCGGCCTTGATCATGGCCAATGCCGTGGCGGTGTCCCGGATTCCACCCGCCGCCTTCACGCCGAACTTCGGGCCGACGAGTTCCCGCATGAGCTTCACGTCCGCCACGGTGGCGCCGCCGCTGCTGAAGCCGGTGCTCGTCTTCACGAACTTTGCCTCGGCCTCCACGGCGAGGGCAATCGCCCGGCGTTTCTCGTCCTCGGTAAGGAGGCAGCATTCGAGGATGACCTTGACGGGTGCGCCCTGGGCCGCCTCGACCACATCGCGGAGTTCGCGGAACACGTATTTGTCATCCCCGTCCTTCAGCCGGCCGATGTTGAGCACGAGGTCGATTTCCTGGGCGCCAAGATCGATGACGTTCTCCGTTTCGTAGCGCTTGGCGTCGGCATCCATGGCGCCGAGCGGGAAGCCGACCACGGCGGCGACCTTCACCTCCGTGCCTTCCAGCAAGTGCGCGGCCTGCACCACGCGGGAGCCGTTGACACAGACGCTGGCGAACCCGTGCTCGCGGGCTTCCGCGCAGAGCCGGGCGATGTCGGCGGCCGTGACGTCGGCCTTGAGGACGGTGTGATCAATGTGGCGGGCGAGTTCGGCGGCGGTCAGTTGCATGGCGACAGAATGGAGAGGGAGCCGGGAAGGGGGAAGGGGGAACGAAATCCGCCCGGATCCGGGGGCTTGATGGGGCGCTACTCGGCCGAATCGGCGGTCTCTAGGGCCCGGAGAATCTTGTCGAAGGCCTGCCGGACTTCGCTGAAGTCGCGGACATCCACCGTGAACCGTTCGCCCCGATTGGCCCGGGAGACGGCATGTCCGTCCGCGAACAGCAGGTTGGCCGTCCGGCGGCGGTGGTGGGTTTGGGTCCGGACGTTGAACGATTCCAGGCCGGGCGGCGCGAGAAACTGGGTGTCGAGGGCGAGCGCCCGCACGGCCTGTCCGAGGCGGTTGGTGCCGAGGTCGTCGAGGCGCAGGTTGCGGGGCGCCTCGGACGTCGCCGCGCCGTCGAACAACTCGGTGTTGGCGGCGTGGCGATAGTAATAGCTCCCACGGGACTGGTGGGTCCCCACGCGGGCCAGTTCGACGCCGGCATCCAGCGGTTGGTCCGCGCCGGGGCAAAACAGCACGCGCGGCTGCGAGGCCAGATGGTGGTTTAGGAGCAGCCCCAATCCGACCGCCGCGCCTCCCTGCAGGGACAGCAGGCTGGTGGGTGAGCCAGTGGAGGGATAGAAGCTGGCGGGACTGGTAAACGGCGGCGCCTTCGGACCGTAAGGAATCCGGCCGTCGAAATCCGCGGAGTAAGAGTGGATGGCGAGACCGACCTGACGCAGGTTGGACAGGCAGGCGGTGCGCTTGGCTGCCTGGTGGGCGGAGGTCACGGCCGGCAGCAGCAACGCCGCGAGAATCGCGATGATCGCGATGACCACGAGCAATTCCACGAGGGTGAAGCCCCGTCTCTGCTGGCCGCGACGTTTCATCGGCGGCGAATCTCCCTGCTGGCGGCCTTCAGACAAGCGGCATTCTCCGGCGCGCTCAGGGCGCCGGAACCACGGTGACGACCCGGAAAAACCGGGTGCCGTCGCCCGACGGCAACGTCAGGTCCAGTTCGCTGCCGTTGCCATCCAGGGCGTTTCCAGCCGCGGACCAGGCGGCGAAATCGGGCGACGACTCCACCTGATAACGGACACGGGTCTGCGACGGCCAGACGAGGCGGATTCCGCTTTCCGTGGTTTCCGCGCGCACGGCAAACGGAGTCTCGCCGACGGCGGTCAGGCGGATTCGGTCAAGGTCCCAGTATCCTCCTTGAAGTTCGGGGCGGACGGTCGAAATGAAGCGGATGCCCACTGCCCGGCCGGCCCAGGGATCGCCGGCTTTCACGGTCGGCGTGGACAGCCGGACTTCGGTGAATTCCGTGCGGGTGGGGAACTGCTCGCGGGTGAAGACAACCTCCCGCTGGGCCACGGTCACGGGCTGGCCGTTTCCGTCCCGGCTGTAGAGAGCGGCCTCGAAGGTGACACCCTCCAGCATGTTGCCGCCACCGCCGACCACGCCAAAGGCCAGCTCGTAGGCCCGCCCGACCTCGAACCGGGCGGAAAACGCGTGTGCCGGCTCGGGATCGTTCCAATCCACGGAGGCGTCGTCCTGAAAGATTCCGGCCTCCGGCACCGCGAACAGGTAGAATGCCTGTTCACCCTCGCAGTTGACGAGGTGATCGCTGGCCCCGGGGGGAGGATTGCGAAAGACCCCGGTCAATTGGTCCCACTCGAAGCCGCCGCCCTCCTGATACCAGGCTGGCTTGGGTGTTTCCTGCCAGTGTTCGACCCGCGTGTTGACGAAGAACGTGGACGGCAGCTCGAAGGACGAATTCGGCACTGGCACGGGCTGGGCGACCAGCTCAATGAGCCCGGGGACCACGAATGATCCCAACCATGCCCAGCCGGTATCGCGGACCATGTTGAAATGGTTCGGTGCGTGGGGCGTCTCAGCGCTGGCGGCGGACACGACTCCAGAGGGCGCCTCCCAGCAGGGCGGCGCCGGCGATCACAGCGTAATCCTCCGGCTCCGGCACGGCGGCGAGACGCACATTGTCCGCTTCCCAGTAGGCGACCCCGGCGCTGCCGTTCGGAGAGGTCACGGCCAACTGGATGCCGATGTTTTTGCCGACTGCGGCGTCACCGGCAGCCAAGGCCGGAACATTGACCGTGATCTCGTTCAAGGTGGTGGTGGTGGCGTAGTTGGCCGTGGCCGTGACCGATGTGGCGCCCAGGGTGACCGGGTTGACGCCGTCCAAGTAGAAGAGTCCCACCATGAACGTGCTACCCGCGGTCAGGGCACCGCCTCCGCGAAGGCCGACCGTGAGGGTGTAGGCCACATCAGCGCTGAAGGTCGAACCGAGGAGTTGCGAAATTGCCACCTGCGGCACGGCAAAAAAATACGCGACCTGACCACCGTCGGCGTTGGTGATGTGGCGAGGATCGCCGGCCGGCGAGTTCGGAAAAATTCCGGAAAGGCTGTCCCAAGAGACCCCGAATGAGTTGGGGTCAAACCATTCGGGCTGGGGCGATTGCTGCCAGAGGTCGATGGCGGTGCTGACGCCCGTCGGGCTGAACGGTCCGGCCGGAAGTTCGAAGGAGTGGTTGGGAACCTCCACGGCAGCGGCTGGCAGGGCGACGGCGAAGAGGCCGGCAATCAGATGCGGGCGGGGAAGAAATCGGGAAAGTGCCATTGGCGGGAATGAAGGAGTTTTTCTGTGAGGAGCAAATGCATGGCCGAAAAAAGTTGGCCCCGCAAGTTTGCGCGATCGCGCAAATACAGTTCCCCAGGCAGCAACAAAAAAAGCGTCCCCTCGGGGACGCCTTTTTGTCGGACGTATCAAACGGCTTACGCTGCCGCCTTCTTGGCAGCCAAGTAGGCCTTCTGGCGACCGCGGGGAGCCTTGGTGAGGATGCCCTTCTTGATCACACTCGCGGCCACGCGCACGGTCTTGACCGTGCCGTCCGGTTGGAGCACCCGCACGCGCTGGAGGTTGGGATAGAACCAGCGCTTGGTCTTGGCGGTCACGTGCGTGCCGATACCGCCCTGCTTCTTGGCTTTACCGGAACGCCAGATGTGACGGCCGCGCACGGGGCGCTTACCTGAGATCGGACAAATGCGGGACATATGCTGCCTTACGTCTAAAAGGAGCGGCGTAAGTAGCGGGCTTCCGGCGGCCCTGCAAGACCTTATTTCGGAGGTCGTGCGGATAGCCGGTTGCCGCACGGTGCGAAAACCGGTGAATGGGCCGTCCGAAGCCATCATGGCGGGCTGGTTGAATGACGGACGATTTCCGGGCTGGCGTGGTGCCTGCGCTTTGGCAGCCTGCGGCTGTAATCCCGGTCGCCGCTCATGAAAAACTCCCTTTGGGCCCGTTTCGCTGTTGGCTTGCTGTGCCTGCCGTCCGCTTTCGCCGACGGCTCTCTGCCTGAACTTCAGCCTCTGCGTGCCCAGATTCGGCGTGTCGTCGAGGCTTTGGACTCCGTGGGTGCGCCCCTGGCGGAAGCCCAACGGGCCACGGCCGAGGGCGCGTTGGCCGAGAACAATGCCGAACTGGCGGTGGCGAAGCTTCATGCCGCACTCGCGCCCCGAACCCTGTTCCGCGTGAACATCAACCCCGAGATGCGGGTGAAAGTCGCCGCCGGGGACGCCAAGCCGGAACTGGTGGAGGGGGGCTGGACCACGTTTCTCGTGCGGGTGGACAACGAAGCGGGAACGACGGCCGAGCTGCGCGCCACCAGTCCCCAGGCCCAGCGCGTCGCGAATTCGTCCGCGGACAAGACCGCCGACCTGTGGCTGGATCTGGAGGTGTTCAAGGGGCAGCCGCTCCGGAAGGAATTGGGTGGCCTCAGTCTCGAATACCGGCTGATCCAGCTTTACGCGCGGGATGCAGGGAAGCGGGAGGCGAAAATCTCCTTCAACGTCGGTCAGGGGACACAGGATCTCGGCTTCCGCAGCGAAGCCGATGTGCTGTTCACCTGCGCGCCAGCTCACGAGGTGAAGCTCCGCGTGCTCGACGAACAGGGGCAGCCGGTCACCGGGCAATTGCTGGTGACCGATGTCCAGGGGCATGTCTTCCCCGCCATGTCCAAGCGCCTCGCACCGGACTTTTTCTTCCATCCGCAGGTCTATCGCGCCGACGGCGAGTCGCTCCGGCTGCCCGCCGGCAAATACTCCGTGCAGTTCGCCCGGGGCCCCGAGTCACTTGTCGAAAAACGCGAGGTGGAGGTGAAGCCGGGGGCAAATGAATGGCGCTTCCAGGTCCGGCGTTGGATTGATCCCGCGAAGCTCGGCTGGATCTCCGGCGATCATCACATCCACGCCGCCGGTTGCGCGCACTACACCAAACCCACCGAGGGCGTTCATGCGCCCGACATGATGCGCCACGTTCTCGGCGAGGATCTCAAGGTCGGTGCGAACCTGACGTGGGGGCCGTGCTTCGATTACCAGAAGCAGTTCTTCACGGGCGTGGACGACCAGGTGTCCCGCTGGCCATGGATTCTCCGCTATGACGTCGAGGTGAGCGGGTTCGGTTCACACCAGTCCGGCCACCTGTGCCTGCTGCGCCTGCGCGAACAGATGTTTCCGGGAGGGGACTCCATGCATCACTGGCCCAAGCTCGGCCTCAACACTCTCCGGTGGGCCAAGAAGCAAGGGGCGCTCGTCGGCCCCGCGCACAGCGGCTGGGGGCTGGAGCTCAACTCCACGGAGCTGCCCAACTTCACCGTGCCGCCGTTCAACGGCATCGGGGCCAACGAATACATCGTGGACGTGACCCACGAGGTTCCCGGACCGGACGGCAAGCTGGTGCCCGCGGTGGACTTCGTCTCGACCGTGGACACGCCGTTCCCGTGGGAGCTGAACATCTGGTATCAGACCCTGAACGCCGGCTTCCGCACGCGCATCAGCGGTGAAACGGACTTTCCGTGCATCTACAGCGAACGCGTTGGCCTCGGTCGCAGCTACGTGAAGCTGCCGGCGCAATGGACTTACGAGGACTGGTGCGAGGGCATTCGCGCTGGCCGCAACTACGTGAGCGACGGCCTCAGCCACCTGCTCGACTTCACGGCCAATGGCCTCCGCATGGGTGAAAACGGCAGCGAACTGAAGCTCAACCAGGCCGGCCCGGTGACGTTCAAGGTCCGCGTCGCCGCCCGGCTGGATGAGCAGCCGGAAGGCAACATCAAGCAGCGCAAGTTCACCGAGCATCCCTACTGGCATCTCGAACGCGCGCGCCTCGACGGCACCCGCACCGTGCCCGTGGAACTGCTCCAGAATGGTTTGGTGGTGGCAAAGACGGACTTGGTAGCTGACGGGACTTTTCAGGATCTCACCTTTAACCACCAGGTTACGCGCTCGGGCTGGTATGCGGTCCGCATCCTGCCGAGTTCCCACACCAACCCGATCTTCATCGAGGTCGGCGGCAAACCCATCCGTGCCTTTCGCCGCAGCCTTGAATGGTGCCTGAAGAGCGTGGACCAGTGCTGGTCGCAGAAGGAACGCTTCATGAAGGGCGACGAGATCGCGCAGGCCAAGGAAGCCTACGAACACGCCCGGCAAGTCTATCGCCAGCGATTGGCGGAGTGTGAGGTGGATTGAAGCGGGAACTCTGAGCCATGCCTGCATCGCTTCTGGGTGAACTGATTGTGGCTCCCGTTTTGGAGATCGTATTCCACGTCGTCGGCTATCAGGTCGGACGCATCACCGTGACGGTGCTCACGCTCGGTGCGTGGGGTTGTGACCCGTTTCTGAGCGACAGTCCGCCGCAAGGCGCCAGGGGCAGTGGCATGTATTGCTTGGTGCCGATGCAGAGGAAGTTTGTGCAGCGCTCGTTGGATGGTCCGCGCCTTGGAGGTCTCTATCGTCGCCGAAGTGGGAGGGTGTTCCTGCCTGCCGAAGTTACGGCGCTCATCGGGGTGGTCGTTTCCATCGCGGTGGCGGTTGGCGTGGGCTACCTGTCGAGTCCCGCGAAGGACCGGGATAGTGTGGCCAAAAATCCATTGGCACAGGACTCGGTCACGAATCGAGCTGCCATCACTTCACAGCCGTGACGCTGCTCGGCCATCACCACCTGAGTGGGGCGCACCGTTTCCTCGTCGGCGGCCGTTGGGGCGAGACTCTGTCGAGCCCTGTTCAGAGCGGAGCGAGGCGAACGGAGTGAGCGTCATTGACGGTGCGGCTCGCGGCGCTCGCGCCGGCTTCGCCGGCCGAGTGGGTTCGACCGGGTCTCGCCCCACTTGGCCGCCGGAAGTGTCGCGGCGGATCAGGGACAACTGCCTGGGGGAAGCCCGTCGCTGGCGCGACCGGCCCAGTTCAGCCCGCGCTCGGAAGGCGGATTGACCTGCCCGAAAACAGGGACGCCGCAGGCCGGGCTTGCCGGAGGCGCTGGAAAAACGCGAGCGTGGCCGGAAGCTGACCTTGGGTCGGCCGACGCATGAATCCGCTTTCCCCGTTCACCCGCTGGCTGGCCCGGAGTCCGGTGGCGTTCACCCTGCTCGCGTCGGCGTCGGCGTTCGGGGCCTACACCTGCATGTATGCGTTCCGGCGGCCGTTCACGGTGGGCACGTTTGAGGGGCGCGAGCTCTGGGGCTTCAAATTCAAGGTGCTGCTCGTGGTGGCGCAGATGCTGGGCTACGCGCTGTCCAAGTTCACCGGGATCAAGTTCGTCTCCGAGGCGAAACCGGGCACGCGCATCACGATGATCGCGGTGTTGCACGCCGTCGCCTGGGTGGGGTTGCTGCTGCTGGCCCTGCTGCCGCCGGAATTCGCCCTGCTGGGCATGTTCCTCAACGGCCTTCCCCTCGGGATGATCTGGGGACTCGTGTTCAGCTTCCTCGAAGGCCGCCGGGTGACGGAGTTTCTCGGCCTGGGCCTGAGCGTGAGCTTCATCTTTGCCTCGGGTTGGGTGAAGTCCGCGGGCGCGACCGTGATGAAATCGTGGCAGGTCGGTGAACTTTGGATGCCGGCCGTGACCGCAGCGTTGTTCGTGCCGCCACTGGCCCTGTGCCTGTGGGTGATGAGCCAATTGCCGCCGCCCGATGAGCGGGACATCGCGGAACGGGTGAAGCGTGAGCCGATGGACAAGGCGGCCCGCCGCCGGCTGCTCCGGGAACTGGGGCTGCCGTTGGCCACGCTGGTCGGGCTCTACCTGCTGCTCTCCGTGTATCGCGACCTCCGGGACACGTTCATGGTGGATGTGCTCAAGGAACTGGGGCAGGCGGTTAAATCCGACTTCTTCGGCCGCGTCGAAACCTTTGCCGGGCTGGGGGTGATCGTGGCGTTGGCCGGGCTGTGGTTCATCCGCGACCACTGGCGCGCGCTGGGCACCTATCTGGTGATCATCCTTGCCGGCACCACGTTGGTCGGGGCGAGCAGCGCACTGTTCCGGGCGGGCAGTGTGTCGGCCTCGTGGTGGATCGCCCTGACGGGTCTGGGCGTTTACCTCGCCTATGTGCCGTTCAACAGCATCCTGTTCGACCGGCTGCTGACGGCGACCCGTCGCGTGGGCACGGCCAGTTTCCTGATCTACGTCGCCGACGCCTCCGGTTACGCGGCCACAGTGGCGTTGTATTTGGGGCGTCTGTTTGGGCTCAAGGGAGTCAGTTGGACCCAACTGACGATGATGCTCGCCAGCGGGCTGGCGTGGGTTTCGCCCGTGCTGCTGGCACTCGCCTGGATCGGGCTCAAACGGCAACGCCAAGCCGGTCAGCCGTCGGTTTCGACCTGAGCCGGCCCCCGGGGCAAAGCGAGCGCCCTACTTCTGCAGGAACTTCATCACCGCCTCCGTGCGGGTGTGGGCGCCGAGCTTCTCGAAGATGCGCTTCAGGTGGGTGTGCACCGTCTGCGGGCTGATGCCGAGCACGCTGGCGATTTCCTTGTCGTGAAGGCCCTTTTGCAGGCAGCCCAGCACGTCGGTCTCCCGCGGGGTGAGCTGATAGGGGCTGCCGGCCGGAGCGGCATCATCGCCGGTGGCGAACAGATTCTGGAAGTAGCGGCGCACCCGGAGCTGCAGCAGTTCCCGCGAATGGGGCAGGGGCTCGTGGGACAGGCCCAACGGTTCCAGCAGGTCGAGCGGATGCCGCCGTCGCAGGTAGTAGCCCTCCTGGCCGCCGCCCATCTGGATGAACACGTCGTCGCTGGAGGGCAGGATGCTGTAACCGAAGACCGGCACGCCGGGCGCCGTGCGCCGCCACGCTTCCCGCAGGGCCGCAAAGTTGAGCGCGGGCGAATAGGCGTTCACGAGCAGCACTTGGACGCCCGCCCGGTGCTGGTCCACGACCGGCGCCTGGCTGAGCGAAACCGGGGTGACTCCGGGAACCCGGGCCAACCAGAAACAGACAGCCTGCCGGAAGGCCGCATCGGGCTCCAGAACGCCTACCTTGATTCGGGGAATGTCGCCGGAAGGCACCGGCGGCGCGTGCTTGTCCGGGTGCGTGCACAGGGTCGTGTAGGTGCACGACTGCGGCCGGTCCAGCCAGTAAACCGACATCGTCAGTTCCCGCGAATAACGGCCGGCAATCGCATTGAGCGACGACTCTTCGGACAGCCGGACCAGTTCGCTCGCCCGGCGGGCGGCGATCGAGGGCTTGTCGGTGCCCAGCAGGAAGAACCAGGACTGGCCGCGGTCGCCCAGTCGGACGGCCAGTTCGCGGTCCCCCAATTGCCGGATGGGACCGAGATATTTCCGGCGCACCACGGGCGAAAGGCTCAGGGGCGGCAGGGGTTCGGCGGAAGCGCTGCCCTTGATGGGGGATTTTCCGTGGTTGGCGTGCTCTGTTAGCGACATGAACGAGGGTTGGGTGAAGGGTTTGGCCGTTGGCTGGGCGTTACACAAACGTCGCTGGTCGTTTCGGTTTCACTGTCTTAATCCAAGGCCGTCAGTTTCAATCGAACCACGATTTCGGATGCTAACACAAATGGCCGTATTCACCCGAGGCAGGCCGACGCAGGTTTCCCGCACCCAAGCGTTCACGCTGATTGAGCTGCTGGTGGTCATTGCGATCATTGCCATTCTGGCGGGAATGCTTTTGCCGGCGCTCAGCAAGGCCAAGGAAAAAGCCAAACAATCGCAGTGCACCAGCAATCTCCGGCAGATCGGCATCGGCACGACGATGTATGCGTCCGACAATCAGGACTACTTTCACAACATCAACGGGGCCGTCCCGAATCACGGGCAATGGAATTACAGTCCCAAGGATGACCGGCTGCTGCCCGCGAATCACGAGCGGGCCTACTGGGGCGTGGCCTACACCAACTATTTCGGGGGCACCCGGCGGGTCTTCCGCTGCCCTTCCGCCAAGGTGGTGGATGAATGGCGTGAGACCGGATTGGCGTTTCCTTCCGAGTATTGGCTGAACTCCAGTTACGGCATCAACCGGTTCGTCACCCAAAGCTATCCGGATGAGAAGCTGCGGAAGATCAGCGGCATGGGCAGCCCGCAAACCACCGTTTTTGCCCAGGATGCCGCGGAGCAGCGCATGGATGGAGCCACCGACACGCTGGGACTCTTTCCCGGCCAGCGGGAAAACCTGACCCAGTGGAAGTATGACCTCGCTTCGCTCTACCCGGGGAAAAAGATGGAGTATGAGTGGTTCCGTCATGCCCGCCGCTGCAATACCCTCTGGGTTCCGGGCAATGTTTCCAGCATCCGGGAGACCAAAGGCGTGGACTACCGCTGGTATACGGGTGACGTTCCGCTGGATGCCCCCAAATTCTGAACCGCTGCGTATGAAACGATTTTCCCTCGGCCTTGGCTTGACCGTCGCCTGCCTTTTGCTGAGTGCCTGCAAAAAGGACGAGACGGCAGCGGACGCTTCCAAGCCGGTCACCAAGGAGGAGATGCAGCAGGCCTTCGCCGGTGCCGCTCCGGAGGTCCGCCAAGCCGTGGATCAGGTGACCGGTGATCCCGCCGGAGTGCAGTCCGGCGAATCGCTGGAACGGCTTCAGGCGCTGAGCGAGGTGGCGGATCTCACTCCCGAACAGCGGCAGGCCATTGCCCGTTCCCGCAATGCGATGCTCAAGCAGCTCCAGGAGGAGGCCGCCGGTGGCAGCGCCCAGGCCCAGCAGGTCATCCAACGATACCAATCTTCCCGCTAAACTACACACACGTCGCAGCCAGCAGCCCCGGCTGCGGAAATTGCAGTCAAACATCCATGAACAACAAACGCATCACCAGCTACATGGTGGCCCTCACGGCCGCCCTTGCCGGTCTGTCGCAGCTTCAGGCGCAGACGGTCATCCCCGTTCCACCCGAGTTCGCGCTGCCGGCCGGTTCGGCGGTGACCGCCGAGCCGGGATTCCGGGTCAAGGTCAGTCAGGTCAACAATGAGTCCGGCACGTTGGCCAACTCGCTTGCCCGCGCCGAGGCGCAGCTTGCGGGCAAGATCATTGATCCGAAGACCGGTCAGGCCTATGTCAATGACATTGACACTGCGACTCACCCGTTGGCCGCGGATGGCTATTACATAGAGTCCCGGACCATTGCCTACGAGCAGGGCGGTTCCGGAGCCAATGGCTTCATCCCCGGCGTGCCCGGAGTCAACTTCCTGACCGACAACATCGCGCTGGAAGCCCTTACGTATCTCCAGCTCGCGGTCGGTGAATACACCATGATCGTCAACAGCGACGACGGCTTCCGCCTGTCGGTCGGCAAGGATGCCCGCGACAAGCTGGCCTCCATCGTCCTCGGTGAGTTCGACGGCGGCCGTGGCGCCAGCGACACGGTAATGAAGTTCTCGATCAGCCAGGCCGGTCTGTATTCGTTCCGGCTGATCTATTTCGAGGGTGGCGGTGGCGCCAATTTGGACTGGCTGAGCTCTCCTTCCGGTGACACGGCCAATGACCGCGTGCTCGTGAACGACGCGGCCGGCATCAAGGCCTTCCGCCGGGTCAATGCGGCCACGGGGCCGTATGTCGCCCAGGCCTCCCCCGGCAAGGGTGCCGTCCGTGTTTCGCCCACCTCGACCCTGTCGTTCGAGATCGCCGACGGCGCCTCGGTGCAGGTCGTGCCAGCCTCGGTCGCGCTGTCCCTGGATGGTCAGGCGGTCGCGGCGACGGTCGCCAAAGCGGGTTCGGTGACGAAGGTGGACTTTGATCCGCCCGGACTGCTGGCGCCGCTCTCCACCCACACGGTGAAGCTGGTCTATGGCGACAGCGCCACGCCCGCGAACACGGTGACCAACGAATACACGTTCACGGTCGCCGCCTACGCCAACATCAACCTGCCGACGCCGATCGCCTTCGAGAATTTCGAGTCGGCGGAAGAGGGCTCACTGCCCGCCGGCTGGACCCAAGTCAACTACGGCGGCACGGAAGGGGCTGGTCCCGACCTGTTGAACCCCAACTCCGATACCTACCTCGGCTGGACCGTGATTTCCCGGGCCACCGTGCTGGCGGCGAGCTGGGATGCCGCCCGCCGGTTGAATGTCTCCGAGGCCTACGTGAACGGCCAGCAGGTCACCAGCCTGGTGAACGGCAAGTTTGCCTACGCCGAATCGGACAACCGCGGCGGCAGCCAGGTGCAATACCTGTTCTCCCCGGACTACAACCTGACCGGGAAGAACAACATCTACGTCGCCTACAACAGCATTTACGAGCAGAATCAGGACAGCATCGGTTCGGCCGAATACTCCATCGACGGTGGCGCCACCTGGTTGCCTATCGTTTACATGGTGGACGAGGCCGACCTGATCAAGCGCGCTGACGGCACGGTGGACGCCGTGGCGACCCTGAACGCCGAGCGCACTGACACGGCCAAGTATGATGATCCGGCCACCGGTGAACCCAAAGGCGGGACTTATGGCGCGTTCATTGGCGCTCCGATAACGGGGGCCTTGGATCCATTTGTCAGCGGCCGCATCAACGACGACGCCGTTGAATCCAAGCGCGTGGAGTTCTTCCGCCTGCCGCAGGCTGACAACCAGGCCAAGGTCCGGTTCCGCTTCGCGCAGGCCGGCACCGGCAGTTGGTATTTCGGCATCGATGACCTCGGGCTCTACTCGATCACGGTCATTGATCCCCCAATTGTCGGCTCCAATCCGTCCGACCTGACGGTGGTCGCCGGCCAGACCGCGGTGCTGAAAGGTTCCGCCAATGGCACGGGTGTGACCTATCAGTGGCAGTTCAACCAGGAGAACATCCCGGGCCAGACCAGTTCCACCCTGACGCTCGCCAATGTGACCGCCGCCAACGCGGGCAAATACCGGCTCAAGGCGACCAACGCCGGCGGATCGGTGAATTCGGCTGAAGCCACACTGACCGTGTTGCCGCAGTTGACCGACTTGTCCGGCCTGAAGACCGGCTTGGCGACTCACCTCAAGTTCGACGGCAATCTCAGCGATGCTTCCGGCAACAACGTGGGCGGCACCGCGGTGGGCACCATCAGCTACGTGGCTGGCAAGGTGGGCAACAGCGCGTTGCGCTACTCCTCGGCGAAGGACGGCAGTTCCTTCAACTTCGTCACGGTGGACAGCGCAATCGGATCTCTGGGCGGAACCGACTTCTCGGTTTCATTCTGGGCCAAGATCGCGAACTGGGAAGGCGATCCGGCGTTCATCTCCAACAAGGATTGGAACAGCGGTGGCAACCAGGGATTCGTGGTGGCCACGGCCGGTGACGGTCGCATCCAGTGGAATGTCGCCGACTCGACCCGCACCCGTAAGGACTACGACAGCCCCGGCGGGATCTTCAACGACGGCAACTGGCATCACATCGTCGTCACGTTCTCCCGGACGGGCAATGGCGTGACCTACGTTGACGGCCTCGCCATCAACGCCACGTCGATCGCCGGCCTTGGTGACATCGGAACCCCGGACGGCAAGTCGCTGAACATCGGCCAGGACGGCACGGGCAGCTATACCGATGGCGGCGGTGTGGGCATCGCGGACGGCAACATTGACGATGTCGCGGTTTGGAAGCGCGTGTTGACGGTCCAGGAAGTCGAGGCGATCCAGCGCGTCGGAAACTCGGGCAAGAGCTTCGACGAGTCTGCCGCCCCGACCTTGACGGCAGCTCCTCTGGCTGCTGGTGGTGCCTTGGGCGACGTGGCTGCCCTCACGGGCGTCGTTGTGGATGCGGCGACCAAGACCATCACCGCGAACCTGCCGGCCGATCAGTCCAAGCCGGCGTTCCTCAGCATCACCCCGGCGGTCACCATCAGCAGCGTGGCCATCGAGGGCGGCAAACTGGTCATCAAATACCAGTAATCTGACCGAGGTCGCCGCCGCCGGTATTGGCCATGTGCGGCTCCAGCAGCAGGGTCGGCGTGACCGCGCCCTTCAGGGCCGTCACCGTCACGCGCACGAACAAGGCGTTGCGGTCGGGATCGGTGAAGATCCGCTTTTCGATCACGAAACGGCCTTGGCGATCGGTGGTGGTGATCTTGTAGGCCGGC
>OFDN01000274.1_pt1 | contig 47413 bp, 46 predicted proteins | sample 1520971 | NCBI WGS metagenome assembly OFDN01 (sample SAMEA94257418, study PRJEB24077) | hot springs metagenome | biome: Aquatic biome; feature: Geographical feature; material: Water | place: India | collected 2012-06-12 | depth 5 m | reverse complement strand
GGGGGGGGGGTTTTACACGGGGTGCGTCGCCCCCTCACCCAGCCTCTCCCCCTCGCAGGGGAGAGGAGGAAGAATCCGATCAACCCTCGTACGTGTATTTGAAATTGCAGTGGCTGGCGCCCTGCATGATGGTCTGCGTGCGTTCGAGCTTGAGCCTGGGGTCGTAGCCTTCGCAGAAGGCGCCGTCGCGGTTGCAGGAGAGGAGGCCGCCGATCTCGCCCAGGCCCATCGCCTTGTAGGTCTCGGCGTACCGGCAGCGCACGACGTTGAAGGTGAAGGTGTCGGCGGTCTGTTCCTTGACGTCGATCTCCAGCGACCCGCCCGCGGTCCAGAGATGCTGGATGTCCTGGAACGACTTGAGCGACGTGCCGCCGGGCACCGAGGCGGCGAATTGCCGGGCCTGCTCGATTGCCGAGCGGCGCACCGATTCCTCGATCGTCTTCTTCGCGACCTCGACGCCGTGGCTGGCCTTCAGGGTCTCGTAGACCTCCTTCAGGATCTCGGCTTCGATCCGACGCTTCTCCAGCATGGAGAGACCTTCGGGATGGGCGGACTGGCTCATGGGCTTGTCTCCGATGGGGAATAATCGAGCCTAGCGCGGCGGCGGCATCTTGACATGTGGGGTCCCCGATGAAATATCGGCCCCATCATGATTTCGCACGCCCTCCTCCGGTCGCGACGTCGCCGCTCGCAAAAGCGGCAAGAGAACGCGCGCGCGTAACAAACGCGCCGTATCGTGAGGCCGCTGGAGAGACGAAGCGGCTTCCATTCCTTCCTTCTCCAGTCGGCCATCTTCCCAAGGCCCCGTATCGAGAGAGAAGAACATGACCAGCAACAAGACCAAGATCTTCATCGACGGCCAGCACGGCACGACCGGGCTGCAGATCCTCGACCGGCTCAAGGACCGGGCCGACATCGAGCTGCTCGAACTGCCGATGGCCGACCGCAAGGATCTGGGCAAGCGCGCCGAGATCGCCAAGGCGTCCGACATCACCGTGCTCTGCCTGCCCGATGCGGCGGCCAAGGAGCTGGTCGCGGCGATGGGCGATTCCGATACGGTCGTGATCGACGCCTCGACGGCGCATCGCGTGGCCGACGGCTGGACCTATGGCTTTCCGGAGCTGGCCAAGGACCAGCGCAAGAAGCTGCTTGCCTCCAACCGGATCAGCAATCCGGGCTGCTATCCGACCGGCGCCATCGCGCTGCTGCGGCCGCTGATCGACGCCGGCCTCGTGCGCGCCGATTCGACGCCCGCGGTGTTCGGCGTGTCGGGCTACACCGGCGGCGGCAAGGAGCTGATCGCGGTCCATGAGCAGCCCGGCGTCGAGCCGTTCGGCCTCTACGGGCTCGAGCTCACGCACAAGCACGTGCCGGAGATGAAGAAGTACTCCGGCCTGAAGCACGCGCCGCTCTTCGTGCCGTCGGTCGGCCACTACGCCCAGGGCATGCTGATCACCATCCCGATCACGCGCGACATCACGACGAAGCAGGTGTCGGCCAAGGACGTCCATCAGGTGCTGAGCGACTACTATGCCGGTGAGACCTTCGTGCCGGTGCGGCCGCTCGCCGACCGGGCGTGGCTGGAGCGCGACCGCTTCCTGCGCGCCGACCGGCTGATCGACACCAATACGATGGAGCTGGCGGTCTACGGCAACGACGCCGACGGCAACGTGCTGGCCGTGGCCTCGCTCGACAATCTCGGCAAGGGCGCGTCGGGCGCGGCGGTGCAGTGCATCAACCTCAAGACCGGCGTCGACGAGACGACGGGCCTCGCCGTCGGCTGAGACCTCGCCATGGACGAGACACCGGCGCTGCGGCGCGCGGTGGCGGACGATGCCGCCGCCGTGCGCACGCTCACGCGCGAAGCCTATGCCAAATGGGTGCCCGTGATCGGCCGAGAACCGCTGCCGATGCGGGCCGACTACGACGAGGCGGTGCGCCAGCATCGCATCGACATGGCCTTCCTCGACGGTGGCCTCGCGGCCCTCATCGAGACGATCGACAAGGGCGACCACCTGGTGATCGAGAACGTCGCCGTCGCGCCTGCCTTCCAGGGTCGCGGTCTCGGCCGTCACCTGCTGGCGCATGCCGAACAGGTCGCGCGGGACCTCGGTTACACCGAGGTGCGGCTCTACACGAACAAGATGTTCGAGGCGAACGTGCGCCTCTATCTCGCCTTCGGCTATCGCCTCGACCGCGAGGAGACGTCGGCGCTCGGCGTCACGGTCTATATGAGCAAGGCTCTGCAATAGTCTCTTTGAGCAGCACAAGACCGCCAATACCAACCTCATGCTGAGGAGGCCGCGGAGCGGCCGTCTCGCAGCATGGGCTACATCCACCATTGACCGCGGTTGCTTGAATGTGGTCGCGTCCGGCGCGGAGGAAAAAGCCATGCCGGACAGCAAGCCAAGGAACAAGACTCCCGACCAGCTGCGCAGCGCGCGCTGGTTCGCGCCCGACGACCTGCGCGCCTTCGGCCATCGCTCGCGCACGATGCAGATGGGCTACGCGCCCGAAGAATGGGCCGGCAAGCCGGTCATCGCCATCCTCAACACCTGGTCGGACGCCCAGCCCTGCCACATGCACTTCAAGACGCGCGTCGACGACGTGAAGCGCGGCGTGCTGCAGGCCGGCGGTTTCCCGATCGAACTGCCGGCGCTGTCGCTGTCGGAGAGCCTGCTGAAGCCCACGACCATGCTCTATCGCAACCTGCTGGCGATGGACGCCGAGGAGCTTCTGCGCGGGCATCCCGTGGATGGCGTCGTCCTGATGGGCGGTTGCGACAAGACCACGCCGGCGCTGCTGCTGGGCGCGATCAGCGTCGGCCTGCCCACGATCTATCTCCCGGCCGGGCCGATGCTGCGCGGCAACTGGAAGGGCAAGACTTTAGGCTCGGGCTCCGATGCCTGGAAATACTGGGACGAGCGCCGCGCGGGCGAAATCTCGGACAAGGATTGGGTCGATGTCGAGGCCGGCATCGCGCGCTCCTACGGCACCTACATGACCATGGGCACGGCGGCCACGATGATGGCAATGGCCGAGACGCTCGGCATGTCGCTGCCCGGCGCCTCGTCGATCCCGGCAGCCGACGCCAACCACATCCGCATGGCTTCCGAATGCGGCCGGCGCATCGTCGACATGGTCTGGGAAGACCTGACGCCGAAGAAGATCCTGACGCACGAGGCGTTCCTCAACGCCATCACCGTGGCGATGGCGGTCGGGTGTTCGACCAACGCCATCATCCACCTGATCGCGCTGGCGCGCCGCGCCGGCCAGAAGATCGGCCTCGACGATTTCGAGCGCGCCAGCCGCAAGGTGCCGGTGATCGCCAACATCCGGCCGAGCGGCGACAAATACCTGATGGAGGATTTCTTCTACGCCGGCGGACTGCCGGGCCTTTTGGAGCAGATCCGCGATCACCTGCATCTCGACACGCTCACCGTGACCGGCAGGACGCTGGGCGAGAATGTGAAGGGCGCGGAGATCTACAACGACGACGTGATTCGCACCGTCGCCAACCCGATCTACAAGGAAGGCGCGCTGGCGGTGCTCAAGGGCAACCTCGCGCCCGACGGCTGCGTCATCAAGCCGAGCGCCTGCGCGCCGAAGTTCCTGAAGCACACCGGTCCAGCCTTGGTGTTCGACGACTATCCCTCGATGAAGGAAGCGATCGATCGCGAGGATCTCGACGTCACCGAGGACACGGTGCTGATCCTGCGCAATGCCGGACCCCAGGGCGGGCCCGGCATGCCGGAATGGGGCATGCTGCCGATCCCGACCAAGCTGGTGAAACAGGGTGTGCGCGACATGGTGCGGCTGTCCGACAGCCGCATGAGCGGCACCAGCTACGGCGCCTGCATCCTGCACGTCTCGCCGGAATCCTTTATCGGCGGGCCTCTCGCGCTGGTGAAGACCGGCGACATGATCTCGCTCGACGTCGACAAGCGCACGATCGACATGAACGTCTCCGACGAGGAGCTGGCGAGGCGCAAGGCGGCGTGGAAGAAGCCCGAGCCCCGCTACGAGCGCGGCTATGGCTGGATGTTCACCAAACACATCAAGCAGGCCAACGAAGGCTGTGACTTCGACTTCCTCGAAACCGGGTTCGGCAAGCCGGTGGCGGAACCGTCGATTTATTGAGCAGGGCAGACCCGCGACCGGCGGCTTTGCCGGAGGTGGGCGAAACAGGAGTTGAAGAATGACCGCTGCAAACGATGACGTCTCGACGATCACGCGCTGCGTCGAGCAATTGCGTCAGGGCCTGCTCAAGGCCGATCGCGCCGCCCTGGAAAAACTCTGCGCCCCCGAGCTGAGCTACGGCCATTCCGGCGGCACGCTGGAGACGAAGGCCGAGTTCGTCGAGGCCAACACCAACGGCTTCGCGACCTGGAAGTCGCTCGAGTTCAAAGACCAGACGATCTCCTTCGCAGGCGACGTCGCGCTGGTGCGCCATCTCATGGTCGGCGAGACCGAGCACAGCGGAAAGGTCCACCCGATCCGGATCGGCATCCTGCTGGTGTGGCAGAAGCAGGCCGGTGCCTGGAAGCTGCTGGCGCGCCAGGCCTACAAGTACTGACCTCCTGGCCGCGCGCGGCCGTCATGCATTTGTAACCTTCGCCCGTCACTTCAGGGCGATGCTGTTCGATCTCCATTCCCTCGCCGACACCGGTCTGCGGCTCGGTATCGCCCTGTTGCTGGGTTCAGCCATCGGGTTCGAGCGCCAGTGGAACCAGAAGATGGCCGGCCTGCGCACCAACGCGCTGGTCGCCCTCGGCGCTTCGGGCTTCGTGGCCTTCTCCGGCCTCGTCGGCGCGGGCGACCCGACGCGGGTTGCCGCGCAGGTCGTGACCGGCATCGGCTTCCTCGGCGCGGGCGTCATCCTGCGCGAAGGCGTCAACGTGCATGGGCTCAACACGGCGGCGACGCTGTGGTGCTCGGCCATGGTCGGCACGATGTCGGGCGCGGGCCATGCGGGTCCGGCCCTGCTGGCCGCCGCGATGGTGGTGGCGACCAACCTGCTGCTGCGGCCGCTGGTGCGGCGCATGAACACGCGGCTGCTGACCTCGACGGATGTCGAAAGCCACTACACGGTGGAGGTCGTCTGCAAGGGCGCCGAGGAGGCGCAGATGCGCTCGCTCCTGCTGCATGCTTTGTCGCAAGCCGGCCTCGGCCTGCGCCGACTCGACAGCGAGGACATTGCCGACACGTCGAAGGTGACGGTCACCGCCCAGGCGGTTGCCGCGAAGCGCAACGACGCCGCGCTGGAGCAGATAGTGGGTCGCCTCAGCCTCGAACCCAACGTGTCCGCTGCGACCTGGCAGATCGATCGCGCCATTCCGGAGTCGTGAGCAAGCGCTGACGTCCGTTCGCTCCGGGGGATCGCAAGCGCGCCTCTGGGGTTGGACCTTTTGTCCAATACAGTAGCACCGGCCTCCCGACGAGAGTGCGCTCCGCTTTCGTCGGAGGATCTTGGGTATGGTTTCGCACTGGCTCGGCGCCGCCTCGCATCGCGTGCGTGTTCTCAATATTGCGATGCTTGTGCTGTTGCTGGCGCTGATCGAGAGCGCACCGCTGTTCGCGCTTGTCGGCGGCGGCTGCCTCGTAATCGCGGGACTCGCCGGATTGCGTCGTGCGATGAGGGCGAGCTTCCACGGTGGCGCCGGACAGGCGGCATTCGACCGCGTGCGGCAGTGGCTGCCGGGTGCGGCGGCGCTGGCCCTCGGGGCTCTCGGGCTACACCTCGCGGTGAACAGTCCGCAGGGATCGGGCCTGCACATCGCGGGCGTGCTGCTGTTCGGTTTCGAACTCGTGATGCTCGCCGTGCCGGTCGAAGAGAACGCGGCGTCTGCGAAGGCCGCGTGACATGGATTTCCCGGTCTTCCACCTCGACGTCTTCGGCAATCGCGGCCTGATCGCCGTCATTGCCGTCCTCCACGTGCTCATCAACCACGGGCTGGCGGTCGGCATGATGCCGCTGGTGGCCTGCATGGAATGGTACGCGCACCGCAAGCAGGACCCGCGCTGGGACCGGCTCGCCTACCGTATCCTGTTCGTGAGCTTTCTCGTCACCACGACGGTGGGAGCGTTGACCGGAGTGGGAATTTGGCTGTCGGTCTCGCTGGTCAATCCCTACTCGATCGGCAGCCTGATCCGCGTCTTCTTCTGGGCCTGGTTCGTCGAATGGCTGGTCTTCATCACCGAGGTCTGCCTCATCCTCGCCTATACGCTGACCTGGAAGTCGTGGCGCGAAGGTCAGGCCAAGCGCCGCCATATCCAGCTCGGCTTCGCACTCGCCCTGTTCTCCTGGATCACGATGGCGATCATCGTGTCGATCCTTGGGTTCATGATGGATCCTGGCAACTGGCTGACCGACAATACGTTGCTCGCGGGCTTTTCCAATCCGGTCTACCTGCCGCAACTCGCCTTCCGCACGCCACTCGCAGCGGCCATGGCCGGCATCATTGCGCTCTTCCTCATTCCGTTCTTCGTCGGGCGTGACGATCCGTTCCGCAAGGAGGCAACCCGCGCGGTCGGCATCTGGACACTGCTGTTCGCGCCGTTCGTCGTTGTCGGAGGGTACTGGTATTACATGGTCGTGCCTGCGGCGATGAAGGACAACCTCGCCGTTTCGACGCTCACGCTGCAGTTCAGCGGTTGGCTCGACGACTTCCTCTGGCTGGCGGCGGCTACGGTCGTCGCGATCCTCGTCATCGTGCAGGTTGCCATATCGCGACCTGGCCTGCTTCCGCGGGTGGCGACGGTGGTCCCCTTCATCGCCATCCTCTGGCTCACGGGACATTTCGAGCGCGTACGGGAGTTCATCCGCAAGCCCTACATCATCGGCCAGTACATGTACGCCAACGGCCTGCGCGTCGAGGACTATGCCCTTCTGCAGCGAGACGGCGTGCTGGCCTACGCGACATACTCCAATCCTCTCACCGAGGCCGAGAAGTCGTTCGTTCCGGCAAGCCTTCCCGACGGCGAGCGGATGGCGGCGCTGGCCCGCCTGCAGAAGGGCAAGGACGTGTTCATCGATACATGCTCGCGCTGCCACACCACGCATGGCGTCAACGGCGTGGCCGGGCATCTGCAGCGCATGTTCGGCGATGCCCGCTGGACGCCCGATCTCACCGCAGACTACGTCGCCAACATGCACAATGCCCAGCCCTACATGCCGCCATTCCCCGGCACCAGGGACGAGTTGGGCTTCCTCGCGACCTATCTCGAACAGCTCCAGGGCAACAAGGCGCCCGTGCCGGGCGCCCAGCAGGCGGGCGTGGCGGTCCGGGCGGAAGGCGAGTCGAAGCTCGCCGACCGGGCGGCGCCGGCTGCGCCGAAGCCTGACCAGGGAGTACGCCCGTGAACCAGGTGCCCGTTCCCCGCGACATCCCGCTGCCCCTGCCGGCGCCCGAGCCGCTCCTCGTGGTGGTGCTGGTGTTCTTCTTCCTGATGCACATCGCCTTCGTGAACTTCATGGTGGGCGGTGCACTGATATCGGTCTGGTACGAGCTGAAGGGGCTCAAGGAACGGCGCTACGACCGCCTGGCCTACGAAGTCGCCTCGACCATCACCGCCAACAAGAGCATCGCGGTCGTTCTGGGCGTCGGCCCGCTGCTCGCGATCAACACCCTGTACACCGTGTACTTCTACACGGCGAACGCGCTCACCGGGACCTTCTGGATATCCATCATCCCCCTGGTGATCGCTGCTTTCCTGCTGACATACGCACACAAGTACCTGTGGCACGCCATGGAGCACCGCAAGGCGTTGCATATCGCGCTCGGGGCGGCGTCCTGTCTGATCTTCCTGTTCATTCCGCTGATCTTCCTGACCAACGTGAACCTGATGCTGTTTCCGGAGAAGTGGGGAACGGTGCAGGGCTTCTTTTCCGCGCTCCTTCTGCCCAATGTGCTGCCACGCTACGCCCACTTCCTGCTGGCATGCCCGGCGATGACCGGCCTCCTGATGGTCTGGCTGTTCCGTCGCCGCAGTGAAGAGTCGCTGGCCGATACCGGCTGGCGTCGCGACGAGCTCGTGCGCGCCGGCTATCGCTGGGCGCTCTGGCCGACCGTCGGCCAGTTCGTCGTCGGTCCGGTCGCTCTCCTGACGCTTCCCATGACCCAGGGTACGCCCGCGACGATGATGGGGATATTCGGCATCGCCATCCTGTTCTCGATCTGGATGACCGTGTTGATGTTTGCCGAGACTCGCCGACCGGCGGCGCGCATCGGCGGCAGCTTCGTCTCGATCTGCTGCCTCATGGTGGTCGTGCTCGGCCTGATGGGTGCGGGTCGGCACGTCTATCGCGAAGCCGCAGTCGCGCCTCATCGCGAACTCGTGCGGGCAAAGACCGAGGATTACATGCGCCGCGTCGACGAGGCGAACCGGGCAGCCGGCACCGCGCGGCCGGTACGACCATGAGCCTCGTCGTGCCTCCGACGAGCACGGCGACGACGCGTCGCAGCCGGTTTGCAACCTGGATTCGCCGCTATTTCTGGCTCTGGATCGCCTATCAGACGGTCAAGGGAACCGCGACGACCGCTTTCGTTTGGCTGCCGCTTCTTTACGTGTTCCTGTCCAAGTGATCGGGACGCAAAGGGAGCGCGAAGATTTCCGCGCAGGATACGGCAAATCGAAAAAACCTGCTGCTGCTGATCCAGCTCCGATGGATCGCGGTGCTGGGGCAGGTCGCGACGATCGCCTTCGTGCAGTTCGTGCTGAAGGTCGCCTTGCCACTCTCCTCGATGCTGGCAGTCGTCCTGTTTCTGGTCGTGCTGAACGGCATAAGCCTGCTGCGCCATCGCATCGGAACGGTGACCACGGGCGGTGCTTTGCTGCTCGAACTGCTGCTGGACGTGGCCGCCCTCACCACACAGCTCTATCTGAGCGGCGGTGCCACGAACCCGTTCGTCTCGCTCTATCTTCTCCAGGTCATCCTGGCCGCCGTATTGCTGGATGCCCGCTCGGCATGGATTCTCGTGGGTGTTACGACCGGCTGTTTCGCGGGTCTGTCCCTCTTCAGTCGACCGCTGGACCTGCCGCATCGCCATGATGGGGAGCCGTTCAACCTTCACCTGCAGGGCATGTTCCTTGCGTATGTACTGGCGGCTGGACTGCTGGTGTTCTTCGTGACCCGCATCAGCCGCAATTTGCGCGAACGCGACGCTCATCTTGCGGCGTTGCGGCAGCGTTCGGTGGAAGAGGAACTCGTCGTTCGCATGGGTCTGCTCGCCTCCGGTGCCGCGCACGAACTGGGCACCCCGCTCGGGACGCTGTCGGTGATCGTAAACGATTGGCAGCGGATGCCCGTCTTGCGCGCCGATCCCGACTTCGCCGAAGATCTCGACGCGATGGAAGATCAGCTCCTGCGCTGCAAGGAGATCGTTTCCAAGATTCTGTCCTCATCAGGAGAGATGCGGGGCGAGGGGGCCAGCCCCACGACGGTCACCCGCTTTTTCGACGGCTTGGTCGAGGACTGGCGGACCAGCCGCTGGCCGTCGGCGCTGCACTACGTGAACCGTTTCTCGCCTGACCGCGCAATTGCGACCGACGTGGTGCTGGGTCAGGGTATCGCCAATGTGTTCGACAACGCGTTGGAGGTATCGCCCGACTGGATGTCCATCGCTCTCGAGCGGCAGGGCGACGAGGCGGTCCTGACGGTCGAGGATCGCGGACCGGGCTTCGCGGCGCGGATTCTCGCCCAGTTCGGCAAACCCTACCAGACGACGAAATCCCGTCCTGGCTCCGGGCTCGGCCTTTTCCTGCTGGTCAATGTGGCGCGCAAGCTGGGTGGCGATGTGACGGCGGAGAACCGTGCCGGCGGTGGTGCGCGCGTCATCGTGCGTCTGCCGCTTACACGCCTTGCGCTGGAAGGCTCCCGCGGTGGATAGGCCGAGATTGCTGATCGTTGACGACGATCCGGCCTTCGCGCGCGCGATACGCCGGTCGTTCGAACGACGGGGGTACGACGTGCGCGCCTGCGCGACATCGGAGGCGCTCGACGAGGCCTTGCGGGATTTCCTGCCGGGCTTCGCCATCATCGATCTCAAGCTTGGTGGCGATTCCGGGCTGCATTGCGTGCGTCGCCTCGCGGCGCTCGATCCTGAAATGCGCATCGTGGTGCTGACGGGATTCGCGAGCATTTCGACCGCCGTGGAGGCGATCAAGCTTGGCGCCTGTCACTATCTGGCCAAGCCCTCCAATGCCGACGATATCGAAGCGGCGTTCGCGCGCGTCGACGGAGATGCCGCCGTGCCGCTGGGCACACGGCCGACCTCCCTGAAGACGCTGGAATGGGAGCGCATCCACGAGATGCTGGTGGAGACCGAGTTCAACGTCTCCGAAACCGCGCGCCGCCTCGGCCTTCATCGACGGACCCTGGCCCGCAAGCTGGCAAAGCGTCCGGTGAACTGATTTCAGCCGATCGCGCCGGCCTCCCTGAGCTTGCCGATCTCCGCGGCGCTGTAGCCCAGCTCGTCCAGGATCTCGTCCGTATGCTCGCCGTGGCCCGGCCCCGGTCCCGGCGTCGCGGGTTCCGGCGCGAAGGACATGCGGATCGGCGCGGAGATCGTGCGCGGCATGTCATCCTGGCGGGTATCGACCACCGCGCCGTTGGCGACGGCCTGCTCGTCGTCGGGCACGTCGCGCAGGATGCCGAGCAGGCCGAAGGTGATCTCGTGGCGGCGCAGGCGCTCCTTCCACTCGGGCCACGGCCGTCCGGCGAACACCGGATCGAGGATGGCGGCGAGGTCGGTCGCGTGCGCCCGCCGCTTCTCCGTCGTCTCGAAGCGCGGATCGTCCATCAGGTCGGTCCGCTCGATCGCCTGGCACAGTTCGGGCCAGAGCTTGTCCTCGCGCACGATGGTGAGCTGGATCCAGCGTCCGTCGGAGGTGCGGTACTGGTTGGCGAGCGCGCTGCGCGGCTTGGTGCGCGGCGGCCGCGGCGCGACGAACGAGCCCAGCAGGGCGCCCTGCGCCAGGATGGCGTTGGACCACAGGCCGCTCGCATGCAGCGACGTGCCGACCTCGCTGCCCTCGCCGGTGCGCTCGCGATGCAGCAGCGCCATTGAGATCGCGGCGAACAGGTTCATGCCGGCCATCTGGTCGCCCTGCGCCGGCAGCGAGAAGGCCGGCGGCCCGCCCTCGTAGGTCAGACCGTCGAGCAGGCCGGAACGGGCGAAGAAGGCGGTGGAGTCGAAGCCCGGCTGCTCCGCGTCGGGGCCGGCCTCGCCGTATCCGGTCATCGAGGCATAGATCAGCCGCGGGTTGAGCGGCGCCACGTCGGCGTAGCGCATCCTGAGCCGGGCACGGACCTTCAGCGGGAAGTTCACCACCATCACGTCGGCGGTCTTCACCAGCCGGTCGAAGGCGGCGCGGCCTTCGGGGTTCTTGAGGTCGAGCACCAGCGACCGCTTGTTGCGGTTGGTCATGTGCCAGCAGAAGTTGACCGGATGCTGCGGGATCGAATGGGCCTGTCCCAGCTTGCGCTGCGGGTCGCCTTCGCCCGGCGGCTCGATCTTGATGACCTCGGCGCCGTAGTCGCCCATCACCGTTGTCGCCACCGGCCCGGCTATGAAGCTCGCGAGGTCGAGGACCCGCAGGCCCTGCAGCGGCAATTGTCCGCTCATTGAGTTTTCCCTTTCGAACGCCTACACCCCAGCCTATCCGGGGAGAACGGCATCAGGTCAATGGCCGGCAGGTTTCGCAATTTCTGGCTCTCGGGCGCTTTTCTGCTGGTGATCCTCGCGATCGGACTCGCGTTGCGCTCCGCCCTGTGGGCCTGCGTGGCCGCCGCCGTGATGGGTGTGGCGGGCGTCGTCCTGTTCCGCGGCAACCGCTGGCGCAGCGGCGCGCTGCTCACGACGGCGCTGGCGCTGAGCCTCGTGGCGCTCGACCTGTTCGCCGGCTTCCTGTCGCCCAAGGCGGTGAACGTGGGCGTGGTGACCCGCACCATCCCGCAATGGTGGCCGCCGCCGGACCCGATCCTCGGCTTCCGGCCGAAGCCCGACAGCGAAGTGATCGCCACCGCCACCTGGGGCGACGAGCTGGTCTATCGCCAGACCTACCATTTCGATTCCGTCGCAGCACGGGTGACGCCGCCGGCGCCGCCCACATCCGATACCTATCTGTTCATCGGCGATTCTTTCATCTTCGGGCAGGGCCTGGCCGACGATCAGACGGTGGCGTCGCAGTTCACCAAGCTGAACGTGCCGGGCGTGCGTGCCGTCAATTTCGGCGTTCCCGGCTACGGGCCCAATCATCTCGTCCGGGCCTTCGAGGCCGGTCTCTTCGAGCGCTACAGGGATCAGAAGGTGAAGGCCGTGGTGACCTGGATGATCCCGGCCCACCTGCAGCGCGTGACCGGCGACGGCTCCTGGCTCGGCTCCTCGCCGCGCTACGTCCTCGACGACGGCAAGCTGCGCTTCACCGGCACGTTCAACGAGCATCGCTGGCGCGATCCGCTGGCCGGGCTGCACTATCTCCTGGGCGAGCACTTCGCGTTCATCGAGGCGATCGGCCAGAAGCAGCGCCAGGAGGAACAGATCGAGCTGTTCCTGGCGATGATGGCGAAGCTGCAGGCGGAGGCCCGCGCGAAGTTCAACGCCCCGCTCGTGATCATCTATTCCTGGCCCGACGAGAGCACGCAGAACCGCTACGGCGATTCCAAGGTCGAGCAGCCGTTGCTGGTCGCGACGCTGGTCAGGCTGCGCCAGCTCGGCGCGCCGATGCTGAGCGTCGCCGATGCGACACAGGGCGAGACGGCCGCGCGGCTGATGATCCCGCATGATGGGCACCCTTCGGCGTTCAGCACCGAGCGAATCGCCATCGCATTGAAGAAACTGCTCGAGGCACGCTGATCTCCCGCATCGTCGTGGGGCCGTTGTGTTTCATTTGACAGTTCGCCTGCAAACCCGGCAGCTTGTCGGCAACAGGATCGTCCGCACGAACGGATGACCGGGGAAGCGTCTTTGCGGGAGGATGGACAGGGTGAGCCATGTGGCGCCCATGCGCGCGCTCAACCGGCCGACGCCATCGGTATGCGTCGAGCGACGCGCTGACGGCACACTGATCCTGTCTGCCGGCCGGTCGCTGCCGGCCGATCTGCCGCTCGTCATCGACTGGCTGGAGCGAGCCGCGATGAGGCGGCCGGACGTCACGTTTCTCGCGGAGCGTCGCGGCCCGGATCGCGCCTGGCAGCGCCTGACCTATGCCGAGGCCTGGGCCAGGACCGGCGCCGTCGCCTCATGGCTGATCGCGCAGGGCTTCGGTCCCGCGGGCAAGCCGGTCGCGATCCTGTCGGACAACAGTCTCGAGAACGCGCTCCTCCTGTTCGGCGCGCAGCGCGCGGGCGTGCTGGTGGCGCCGATCTCGCCGAATTACTCGCTGGCCGGCGACTTCGCGCGCTTCGACCATGCGCTGGGCATCGTCGAGCCGGGGCTCGTCTTCGCGCAGGATACGAAAGTCTACGGAGCGGCGCTCGACCGCGCCGAACGGACCGGCGCCCGCGTGGTCACGGTGGATGGCGGGCGTGGCCTCGCCTTCGGCGCGCTCGCGGCGTGTTCGGTGGATGCCGCCGTCGCCGAACGGCGCCAGCACATCGCGGCCGACACGCCGGCCAAGATCCTGTTCACCTCCGGCTCCACCGGAATGGCCAAGGGCGTGCTCAACACCCACGGCAACCTCACCGCCGGGGCCGAGATGATCCGCGCGGTGGGCGAACCGCTCGACGACAGCCGCATCGCCGTGTCGCTCGACTGGCTGCCTTGGCACCACACCTGGGGCGGCAACGCCAACCTGAACAGCATCGTCCGCGTCGCAGGTTCGCTCTACATCGACGGCGGCCGGCCGATCGCGGGCCGCTTCCAGGAAACGCTGGAGAATCTGCGCGAGCTGTCGCCCTCGGGCTTCGGCACCGTGCCGGCCGCCTATCCGATGCTGCTCGAAGCGCTGGAGTGCGATGCCGACCTGCGCGCCAAGTTCTTCAGGAACATGCGCGGCCTGGGCTATGGCGGCGCGCTGCTGCCGCAGGAGAGCTTCGACCGTCTGCAGAGTGCCGCGACCGAACAGCTGGGCGAGCGCCTGCCGTTCGGCTGCGGCTGGGGCATGACCGAGACGACCAGCACCGGGCTGATGGTCTATTGGAACGTCGATCGTGCGGGCCTTCTCGGCCTGCCGCAGCCGGGCATGCTGGCCAAGCTGGTGCCGGCCGGCGACCGTTACGAGTTGCGCGTGAAGGGGCCGAACGTCATGCCGGGCTACTACCGCAACGAGGCAGCCAACCGCGTGGCCTTCGACGAGGAAGGCTTCTTCAGGACCGGCGATGCCGCGCGCTGGGTCGACGAGGACCGGCCCGAGGCCGGCATCCAGTTCGCCGGGCGTCTTTCGGAGGAGTTCAAGCTGGCGTCGGGCACGTGGGTCCGCGCCACCACCCTGCGCACGCAGCTGATCGATGCGCTGCAGCCCTATGTGCGCGATCTCGTCATTGCCGCGCCCGACCGACCGTATCTCGGCGCGCTCGTATGGCTCGACGCGGCGGCCTGCGCCGAAGCGGGGGCCGCTGACGTCTGGCGACCGGCGCTCGGCCGCCTGCTTGCCGCTTTCAACGGACGGCCCGGCGGATCAAGCACGCGGGTGCTGCGCGTGCTGCCGCTCCGGGAGCCGCCGTCCGTGGCCGAGGGTGAAGTGACTGACAAGCGTTCGATCAATGGTCGGCGCGTGCTCGAAAGACGCTCTGGAGACGTAGCGCGGCTCTATGCCGAAGCAATCGATCCGGACTTGATTGTCGCGGGAGGTACTCGCTAATGCATGCCTACGTCATCCGGCGGGTGCTGGCGCTGATCCCGACCCTTATCTTCGCCAGCCTGATCGTCTTCGTCACGGTGCGGCTGATCCCGGGCGATGTGATCGACATGATGCTGTCCACCAACGACATCGGTGCCGACAAGAAGAGCCGCGAACAGCTCCAGGCGGCGCTCGGCCTCGACCAGCCCGTCTACTTTCAATATTTCCGCTGGATCGGCGCCCTGCTGTTCGAGGGTAGCCTGGGCAAGTCCCTGTGGCAGAACACGTCGGTGATGGAGGACATTCTCCACCGCCTGCCGCTCACTTTCGAGCTCGGCCTGATGGCCATGATCGTGGCGTTGATCGTCGGAATTCCCATCGGCGTCTACTCCGCCGTCGCCCAGGATACCCTCGGTGACTACATCACGCGTTCGTTCGCCATCCTCGCCCTGGCGCTGCCCGGCTTCTGGGTCGGCACCCTCGTCATGGTCTTTCCGTCGATCTGGTGGGGCTGGTCGCCCGATGTGAAGCTGACGCCCTTCACCGAGGATCCGCTGCGCCAGATGGGGCAAATGCTTATTCCGGCACTGATCCTCGGCAAGGCCTTCTCCGCCGTCGTGATGCGACTCACGCGCACCATGATGCTCGAGGTGATGCGCCAGGACTACATCCGCACGGCACTCGCCAAGGGACTGGCGACCCGCACGACGATCCTGCGCCATGCGCTGCGCAACGCGCTGATCCCGGTGGTCACCCTGGTGGGCCTGCAGGCGCCCGTGCTGTTCGGTGGCGCGGTCATCCTGGAACAGATTTTCGTCATTCCGGGCATGGGCCTGCTGCTTCTGGAGGCCGTCAGTCAGCGCGACTATCCGATCATTACCGGCGTGTTCCTGATCGTCGGCGTCGCCGTCGTCTTCATCAATCTGCTGGTCGACCTGAGCTACGGGCTGCTTGATCCCAAGGTGAGGTACCGCTGATGGTCGCGATCGCCGAAGCCGTCCGTCCCTCGCCGCCGTCACCTTCGTCGGGCTCCATGCGCTTCATCGCGCGCCTGTTCCGGGACAAGCCGCTCGGGGCATTCGGCTTCGTGATCTGCGTCATCTTCCTGTTCTGCGGTCTGTTCGCCGATCTGCTGGCACCCTACGGCTACAACCAGATCAGCCCGCTCAACCGGCTGAAGCCGCCGAGCGAGAAATTCTGGCTGGGCACCGACAATCTCGGCCGCGACATGCTTTCGCGTTGCCTCTATGGGGCGCAACTCTCGGTCATCATCGGCCTTTCGGCGGCAGCGCTCGCGACCGTGGTCTCCGTGTTCATCGGCATCGTCTCCGGATACATCGGTGGCAAGCTCGACATGGTGATGCAGCGCTTCGTCGATGCCTGGATGAGCTTTCCCGATCTCATCATCCTGATCGTGGTGGTTTCCGTGGTGGGCCCGGGCATGGGGCCGGTGATCGTCATTCTGGGCCTTCTCTACGGCATCGGCGGCAGCCGTATCATTCGCGGTGCCGTACTCTCAGTGCGCGAGAACGCCTATGTCCATGCCGCGCAGTCGACCGGCGCTTCGCTGCCGCGCATTCTGTGGCGGCACATCCTGCCCAACGTCATGGCGCCGGTGATCGTGCTGTTTACGACCCGGGTGGGCGCCGTGATCCTCGCCGAATCCGGCCTTGCCTTCCTCGGGCTCGGCGTGCCGCCACCGGCGCCAACCTGGGGTGGCATGCTGTCCGGCTCCGGTCGCTCCTTCATGTATCTGGCCCCATGGCTCGCCCTCGCGCCCGGCCTCTGCATCACGATCGTCGTCTATTCCATCAACGTCTTCGGCGATGCGTTGCGGGATCTGCTCGATCCACGCATGCGCGGCAGCCGGTGAACAGGGAGGTTTCGATGAGGCAAGTGCGTGGCTTTCTGGTCGGTACCGCGTTGTCTCTCGCCCTTGGTGCGGCGCCAGCCGCGGCCCAGTCCCCCGAAAAGCCGCAGTATGGTGGCTCCCTCGAGATCGGGACCGTCTATGTGACGTTGTCGGCCCTGTCGTTCGACCCCAACGACTGGAACTGGAAGCTGAACCACGACACGGGGCAATACCTGGAGCAGCTCTTTCAGGGCGACTTGTCGAAGGCGAAGAGCCGCGGCGGGCCGCACGCATTCGTCGCCGATGGTTATCTGCCGTTGGACGCGATCAAGGGCGAGCTGGCGGAAAGCTGGGAGTGGAAGGACAATCCGCTCCGGGTCGAGATCAAGTTGCGCAAGGGCGTGATGTTTCCCGACAAGCCCGGAGTCATGAAGAGCCGGGAACTGACGTCCGATGACGTGGCCTACAGCTTCAACCGCCTGATCTCCAGCCCCAAGCAACAGAAGGGCTACTTCAACCACGTCGAGAAAGTCGAGACGCCGGACAAGCATACCGTCGTCTTCCACATGAAGCATTTCCACTCCGAATGGGACTATCGCTTTGGCTGGGGTTACTACTCGCCGATCTATGCCAAGGAGATGGTCGACGCCGGCGCCACCAACTGGAAGAACGCGGTCGGGACAGGCCCCTTCCAGCTCACCGACTATGTCTCCGGAAACTCCAACACCTACACCAGGAATCCGATCTACTGGGGAAGCGAGAAGATCGGCGGTCAGGACTACAAGCTGCCGTTCGTCGACAAGATCGTCTATCGCACCATCAAGGACGAGGCGACGTTCATCACCGCGCTGCGTACCGGCAAGCTCGACATTCTGGAAGCGATCCGCTGGCAGAACGTCGACTCGCTGAAGAAGAGCGCGCCGCAGCTCAAGTGGAACCGCTGGCTCAACATGAGCGGTACGTTCCTCGCCTTCCGTGTCGACGTCGATAGCCCGTTCAAGGACGTCCGCGTGCGCCGCGCGCTCAACATGGCGGTCAACAAGGAAGAGATCGTCAAGGCCTACTACAACGGCAACGCCGAGCTGTTCGCCTATCCGCAGCACCCCGACTACGGCCCTTATTTCCAGCCTCTCGCCCAAATGCCGGCCTCGGTGAAGGAACTGTTCGTCTACGATCCCGCCAAGGCCAAGAAGCTTCTGGCCGAGGCGGGGTACGCCAAGGGCTTCACCACCAAGGTCCAGGTCTGCTCGTGCAATCCCGATCACATGGATCTGCTGCCGCTTATCGCCGCCTACCTCGAGCAGGTCGGCGTGAAGCTCGAGATCCAGCCGATGGAGTATGGCGCCTTCCTGAGCGCCATGAGTTCACGAACCCACGCGCCGGGCTATTTCATGAATTCCGGGCATGTCAATCCGACACGCACAATTCACAAGAGCTTCATCACCGGCGAGTTGTGGAATCCGGCGGGCTATAGCGACCCCAAGTACGACGCGAAGATGGAAGAGGTGTTCCGCACCAAGGACGAAGCCACGCGCATCAAGATGCTGCGTGAGCTCACGGTGGAGATTCTCGATGCCGCCCCCTACGTGTGGCTGCCCATTCCCTACGTCTATTCGGCGTGGTGGCCGTGGGTGAAAAACTATGGGGGCGAACTGCGCGTCGGTGCGGTTCGGCCGGGGCCGATCTATGCCCGTATCTGGGTCGATCAGGAACTGAAGAAGAAGATGGGCCACTAGGCTCGCTCGACACTGGGAGGAAGCCGATGAAGAAGATTCTGAAGAGTGCCCTGCTGGGCGGAGCGGCAATGGCCTTCGCCACGGGCGGCGCCTTCGCCAATGAGGAGAAGCCGAAGTACGGCGGTAGCGTCGAGATCGGCACGGTCTACGTGACGTTGTCGGCGCTGTCGTGGGACGCTCAGGACTTCAACTGGAAGCACAATCACGACACCGGCCTCGTATACGAGCAGCTCTTCTCGGCGGACCTTGGCAAGAGCGTCAAGGCTGGTGGGAAGCATCCGTTCGTCGCCGACGCCTGGCTGCCGTCGGACGCGATGCGCGGCGAACTGGCCGAGAGCTGGGAATGGAAGGAGAATCCGCTCCGAGTCGAGATCAAGCTGCGCAAGGGCATCATGTGGCCCGACAAGCCCGGCGTCATGAAGAGCCGTGAATTCGTCGCCGACGACGTGCTCTTCGCCTACAGCCGCCTCGATGCCAGTCCACGCAAGATCAAGGGCTACTTCGATCACATCGCCAAGGCCCACGCCCCCGACACGCACACGGTGGTCTTCGAGTTCAAGGACTACTTCGCGGAGTGGGACTATCGCTTCGGTTACGGATACTTCTCGGGCATCTATCCCCGGGAAGTCGTCGAAGCCGGCGCCAGCAACTGGAAGAACATGAACGGTACTGGGCCGTACATGCTGACCGACTTCGTCTCCGGCAATTCCAATGTCTACACCCGGAACCCCGGTTACTGGGACAAGGACAAGATCGGCGGCCAGGACTACAAGCTGCCGTTCATCGACAAGATCACCTACCGGACCATCAAGGACGAGGCGACGTTCATCACCGCGCTGCGTACCGGCAAGCTCGACATTCTGGAAGCGATCCGCTGGCAGAACGTCGACTCGCTGAAGAAGAGCGCGCCGCAGCTCAAGTGGAACCGCTGGCTCAACATGAGCGGTACGTTCCTCGCCTTCCGTGTCGACGTCGATAGCCCGTTCAAGGACGTCCGCGTGCGCCGCGCGCTCAACATGGCGGTCAACAAGGAAGAGATCGTCAAGGCCTACTACAACGGCAATGCGGAGCTCTTTGCCTATCCGATGCATCCCGACTATATCGGCTATTTCCAGCCGCTCGCCGAGATGCCGGCTTCGGTCCAGGAGCTGTTCAAGTTCGACCCGGCCAAGGCCAAGAAGCTTCTTGCCGAGGCAGGTCACGCGAAGGGCTTCACCTTCAAGGTGCAGGTCTGCTCCTGCAGCCCCGATCACATGGACCTGCTGCCGCTGGTCGCCGCCTACCTCGAGCAGGTCGGCGTGAAGATGGAGATCCAGCCCATGGAGTATGGCGCCTTTCTCAGCGCCATGACCTCGCGCACGCTTTCGGTCGGATACATGATGAACAACGGGCACACCAATCCGACGACGACCATCCGCAAGAGCTTCACGACGGGTCAGCAATGGAATCCGTCGGGCTACAGCGACCCCAAGTACGACGCCAAGATGGACGAGGTCTACCGGACCCGGGACGAGGCCACGCGCATCAAGATGCTGCGCGAGATGACGGTCGAGATCCTCGATCTCGCGCCCTACATCTGGCTGCCGACGCCCTACGTCTATACGGCGTGGTGGCCGTGGGTAAAGAATTACGCGGGTGAACTGCGTGCCGGTGCGGTGCGGCCAGGCCCGATCTATTCCCGCATGTGGATCGACCAGGACCTTAAGAAGAAAATGGGACATTGAGCGTGATGCGTCCTGCACGCGGGGGCATCTGATGACGGCGCCCCTGCTCAGTGTCCGCGGTCTGTCGACGGAATTCCGCACCGAGCGCGGTACGGTGAAGGCAGTCGACGACGTTTCCTTCGACCTCGCCGCGGGGGAGACGCTGGCGATCGTGGGCGAGTCGGGCTCCGGCAAGAGCGTGACTGCGATGTCGATCCTGCGCCTGATCCCCAATCCACCCGGCCGGATCTCGGCCGGGGAAGTGGTGTTCGATGGGCGCGACCTTCTAAAGCTGGAGGATCATGAGATCCGCGCGATCCGCGGCAATCGCATCGCCATGATCTTTCAGGAGCCGATGAGCTCGCTCAACCCTTCGCTCACGATCGGGCTGCAGATTGCAGAGCCGATCAACCTGCATCGCAAGACCCCGTGGGCGGCCGCGATGGATATGGCCGCCGACCTGTTGGCCAGGGTGCGGCTGCCGGACGCCAGGAGCCGGCTCAAATCCTACCCCCACCAGTTTTCCGGCGGCATGCGCCAGCGTGCGATGATCGCCATGGCACTGGCCTGCCAGCCGCAGCTCATCATCGCCGACGAGCCGACGACGGCGCTTGACGTCACCGTCCAGGCGCAGATCCTGGCCTTGCTCAAGGAGGTGACGCGCGCGGCCAACTCGGCCCTGATCCTGATCACCCACGATCTCGGCGTGGTCGCCCGCTATGCCGACCGCGTCTGCGTCATGTACGGCGGTCGTGTCATCGAGGCCGGCCCGGCCCGGGAGATCTACGCGCGTCCTCGGCATCCCTACACGATCGGCCTGATGGCGTCCGTGCCGCGACTGGACCAGGCGACGGGAACGCGCCTCGTACCCATCGAGGGCCAGCCGCCGAACCTAGCCAACCTGCCGCCGGGGTGCGCGTTTGCCCCACGCTGCAGCCGTGCCGTCGACCGGTGCCGGATCGAGCGGCCGGCGCTGGCCGGGACGGGTCCCGAACATCTTTCAGCGTGCCATTTCCATGACCAGCTCAGCGCCTGAGACCGTCCTCGAGGTTCGCGACCTCAAGGTCCATTTCCCGGTGATGGCCGGCGCCGTCCTGCGCCGACAGGTCGGCAGCGTGAAGGCCGTCGATGGCGTGTCGTTCGATGTCCGTCGCGGCGAGACGCTCGGCCTGGTGGGCGAATCGGGCTGCGGCAAGAGCACCACCGGCCTCGCCGTACTGAAAATGCTCGACATCACCTCGGGCCAGGTGGTGTTCGAGGGCGAGGACATTTCCGGCTACGACCGTGCCCGGATGCGACCGATCCGACGCCGCATGCAGATGGTCTACCAGGATCCGTTTGGCTCGCTGAACCCACGCATGAAGGTGGCCGAACTCGTCGGCGAGCCGCTCCAGGTCCATGGCATGGCCGGCGACCGCGGTGCCTATCGCGCGCGCGTCGCCAGCCTGCTGGATATGGTCGGCTTGCTACCCGATATGGCTGACCGTTATCCGCACGAATTTTCCGGCGGCCAGCGCCAGAGGATCGGCATCGCCCGCGCCCTGGCGCTGGAACCGTCGCTGATCATCTGCGACGAGCCGGTCTCGGCGCTCGACGTGTCCATCCAGGCGCAGGTGGTGAACCTGTTCCAGGAGCTTCAGGAGCGGCTGGGGCTGACCTACATCTTCATCGCCCACGATCTCGCCGTGGTACGCCACATCAGCCACCGCATCGCCGTGATGTATCTCGGCCGTATCGTCGAGATCGCCTCACGCTACGATCTCTACGCCCGCCCGCTGCATCCCTATACCGAGGCCCTGCTGGCGGCGATCCCGATCCCCGATCCCGAGATCGAGGCGAAGCGGCCGCAGCAGATCATCACGGGCGAGGTGCCCTCTGCGATGCGCCCGCCGCCCGGTTGCCGCTTCCACACGCGCTGCCCGCGCGCGATGGACGTCTGCAAGAGTGTCGATCCGCCGCTGCAGCAGATGGACGACGGCAGGGCTGTCGCCTGTCACCTGCACTCATAGCTGGGAGCGCTGCAGCGCCCTGCATTGTTCCAGCACCCAGGCCTTCCGTTCTTCGAATATCGCGGACGGCCGGTTGACCTCGGGGCGCTGGTGGAACCAGCCGATCGTGGCCATCCAGCGGATCAGGCGGAACTCGGCAATCAGGCTCAGGGCTTCGTCGGGAACGGGGCGGTTGGCGAGATAGCCGGCGAGGAAGGCGTGCTCGATCTCGGCCGCATTGGGCTTGGTTTGCCAATGCGTGAGCGCGGTGGCGATGTCGTATTGATGCCAGCCGTATCCCGCGTCGTCGAAATCGATCACGGTCAGCCGGTCGCCGTCGACCACGACGTTGCCCGGATGCATGTCGGCGTGGATCACGCTGTAGGCGGACGGGTCGCGGCTCAAGCGGCTCAGCATGTCGTGCATGCGCTGCCGGACATCGAGCAGGAGGCTGCGTTCGCCGGACGTCAGCGCGCGATGTTCCCAGAACTCGCCCCAGTGAGGCGCCATCCCCATCAGCCCGTCGCTGTCGAGCGCATGGCGCTTGAAGCCCGGCGGCGGCTTCCACGCGCTGGCCTGGTTGTGCATCGCCGCGGTGATGGCGCCGAGCTGTTTGAAAGACGCTTCGACCAGCGTCTGGTCGGTGGTTGCGGCCAAAACCTCGGAGAGCAGGCGGCCCTCTGTCCAGCTCGCCATGCCGGCGAAGCGCCGTTCGCCCGTGGCGGGGATCGTCACCGGGACATAATCCTGTCCGTCGCGCGTCATCACGGCGGCGGGAACGTCGATCCCGGCTTCGGAGAGGGACCGGATCCAGGCCCTTTCGGAGACCAGCTCTTCGAGCGTGTGGTAGCCCGGCCGGTGCAGGCGCAGGACATAAGCGCGACCGTCGCGCCGGTCGGTCACCTTGAAGGTGACGTTCTCGGAGAGCGACACCAGCGTCAGGTCTTCGGCATCGATCGGAAAGGCCGCGAGGGCCGCGCGCGCGGCCGGCGTGAAAGTCCGATCGACGGTCTCGTTATCCATCGAGCTCCGCCATCGTCGCATCGAAGGCGACGAGGAATTCCTCGGCGTGGCTCTTCTGGAAGACCAGCGGCGGCCGGATCTTCACGACGTTCCTGTAGGCGCCGGCATTGCTCGTGAGGAAGCCGCGGTCCTTCAGGCGGTTGATGATGTCGACCGCCTTGTCCATGTCGGGCTCGCGCGCGGCGTCGGTCTTGGCGATCTCGACCCCGATGAACAGCCCATGGCCGCGCACGTCGATGATCGAGGCGAAGCGGCCCTTGCGCTCGGCCAGCGCCGATTTCAGGAACGCGCCCACGGTCGCGACGTTCGCCGCCAGCCCGTCGCGCTCGATCACGTCGATCACCGCCATGCCGACCGCCGCCTGCAGGGGGCTCGAGGCGAAGGTGTTGAAGTAGCGCGTCGCCGTCCGGAAGGTCTCGATCAGCTTGCGGCTTGCGGCGGTGGCGGCGAGCGGCAGGCCGTTGCCCATCGGCTTGCCGGTGACGACGATGTCGGGCCTGAAGCCCAGCACGTCGTAGCCCCACCATTGGCCGCTGCGGCAGTAGCCGGCCTGGACCTCGTCGGCGATCACCAGCCCGCCCGCTGCGCGCACGATCTCGGCGGCGCGCGCCATGAAGCCCGAGGGCACGTCGGGCAGGCCCTCGTTGGCGAAGATCGAGCAGACGATCAGCCCGGCGAACCCCGTGCCGTCTTCTTCCAGGCCGCGGATCGCCTGCCGCAGCCGGTCGAGATAGGCCTCGCACAGTTCGTCCTCGCCGGCGCCGGGCACCAGCGGGCGCAGCATCTCGGGGAAGGGGATCGCGCGCACGTCGCCGGCGGCATTCTGGCCAGTGCCGATGCGGGTCATCTTGCCGACCGCCTCGCTGTTGCCGTGATAGGTCGCGTTGGTGCAGACGATGCCGGCCTTGCCGGTGGCCATGCGCGCCGTGCGCAGCGCCACCTCGTTGGCCTCGGTGCCGGAGCAGGAGAAGATGACGCTCTCGATCTCCGGCCCATGCAGCGCCGCCAGCCGCTCGGCGAAGGCAACGATGCCTTCGTGCAGGTAGCGGCTGTGGACGTTCAGCGTCGATTGCTGGCGCGCCATCGCCTCGGCGACGTGGCCATTGGCATGACCGACGCAGGGCACGTTGTTGTACATGTCGACATAGCGCCGGCCCTCGGGGTCGAACAGTTCGACCCCCTGTCCCCGCACGATGTGCAGGGGCGCGTTGTAGAAGAGCGGGGCGCCGGCGCCGAAAGCGCGGTCGCGACGGGCTGCCAGTGATTCAGTCGTCGCGCTCATGCTCTCCGTCCTACATCTTCCCCGAGACGATGCGTGCGCCCAGTGCCCAGCGATGGACCTCGGACGGGCCATCGTAGATGCGGAAGGCGCGCGAGTCGCGGAAGAAGCGCTCCACCACCGTGTCGCGTGTGATGCCGAGTCCGCCCAGGATCTGCATGCAGCGGTCGGCGACGCGGAAATACGCCTCCGAGCAGATGACCTTGGACATGGAGCTCTCGTTCGAGGCGCGCTCGCCCTGGTCGAGCAGCCACGCCGTGTGCCAGATCGACAGGCGCGCCTGGTTCATGTCCATCAGATTGTCGGCCAGCATGAACGACACGCCCTGGTGCTCGCCCAGCGTCTTGCCGAAGGCGACGCGCGTGCGGGCATATTCCGTGGCGATGTCCTGTGCGCGCATGGCGGCGCCCAGCCAGCGCATGCAGTGGCTGAGGCGCGCCGGCGCGAGGCGGACCTGGGCGTAGCGGAAGCCCTTGCCGATCTCGCCCAGCACCGCGTCGGCCGGCAGGCGCAGGTTCTTGATCTCGATCACGCCGTGGCCGCCGGTGAAGCTCGAATCCATCGTGTCGAGCGTGCGCTCGAGGCGGATGGCGGGATCGGGCAGGTCGGCCATGAACATGGTGGCGTGGCCGTTCATCGGCCCGCCTTCGTTCTTCGCCATGATGATGGCGCAGCCCGCGCCCTCGGCGCCGGTGATCAGCCACTTGCGGCCGTTGATCACCCATTCGTTGCCTTCCAGCCGCGCCGTCGTCGTCATCAGGCTGGGGTCGGAGCCGGCGCCGCCCGGCTCGGTCATGCAGAAGATCGAGCGGATCTGGCCGGTGGCCATGCGCTTCAGGAAGTGCTCGCGCTGGTCGGGCCGCGCCACGACGTCGAGCAGGTGTATGTTGCCTTCGTCGGGCGAGGCGCAATGGATCGCCGTGGGTCCCAGGATCGAATAGCCCGCCGCCTCGAAGACGTGGGCGCGGCCGACCTGGCTCAGCGCCTGGCCGCCATATTCCTTCGGCACCTGCGGCGCGAACACGCCGGCGGCCTTCGCCAGCTCGTTCATCTCGATCCGCAGTTCGTCGGTTGGCCCGTGCGAGGTCCAGCGCGGGTCGGTCTCGTAGGGGATGATCTTGTCCTTGATGAATTCCTTCACCCGGGCGGCGAGGTCGGTGATCGCCGCCGGCGGCGTGAAATTGAGGTCGTCGATCTTCTGCTTGGCCGTCACGAAACTCTCCCGCGTTTGCGGCCGGAACCTAGCACGGGTCACGGCGGGTAGGGGATCGGCCGGTCGCAGAGCGATGCGATCAACCGGACCGACGCTGGGTCGGAGACAGGAGACCCACACAGCCTCTTCAAGACTGATATCTCTGCGGCTCGGACTATCAATCGATCCGGCCAACGAGCAAGATAGCACACCGCGTTCAGAGCTTACGGCCTCGAACAGGAGGGTTCCGATGAACCTCCGCAGCATCGATCTCAACCTCCTGGTAATCTTCGACGCCCTGATGGCCGAGAAGGGGATTACGCGCGCGGCCAAGACGGTCGGCATGACTCCTTCGGCCGTCAGCCATGCGCTCAACCGCCTGCGCCAGACCTTCGGCGACCCCCTGTTTACCCGCACCCCGGCGGGCATGTCGCCGACGCGCCGTGCGCTCGAACTGGTTCCCTTCGTGCGCGCCGCCCTGCACAGCTTGCGGCAGGGCATTGCTCTGCAGCACGAGTTCGATCCGGAGACGTCGCAGCGTACCTTCAATCTGCGCCAGTCCGACTTCATGAGCGACTGCCTGCTGCCTCGGCTATGCGCGCGCGTGCGGGCGGAAGCGCCCGGCGTCACTCTGATCGTCGGTCAGCTCCCGGAAGACGACGAGAATCCTTATGCCCCCGGCGACATCCAGATTCGCGTCGGTGCCCGCGCCCGTGGGCCGGAGTACCGCCGCAAGCGCATCTGGCGCGATCCTTTCGTCGTTGCCATGCGGTCGGATCATCCTGCCAGGATCGACAAGCTCACCTTGGACCGGTTCCTCGAACTGCCTTTTCTCGACGTCTCCAGCGCGATCGTCGACCGGCGCAGCCTCGACGAGGTGCTGCGGAGCAGGGGCGTGACGCGGCGCGCCGCGGTCACGATCCCGACACTGGCGGGGGTCGTGGCCGTTCTCGCCCACACCGACCTCTGCGCCGTGCTGCCGCAGCGCTGGGTGGCGCTCTACAGTGCGCCGAGCGAGCTCGCCACGGTGCCGCTGCCAACACCGCTTCAAGGCATCGAATATGCAGTCGACATGATCTGGCACACCAGCGACGAGACAAATGGGGCCCACCGCTGGCTGCGCCGGTTGATCGTCGAGGAGTTCGACGTGCTCTATGCGCCGCCGGCCTTGCAGAAGCGTCGTGTCGGTCATCCGCCCAGCCGGCTCGACGAGGTGCCGCCGCTCGCGGCCGCGCTGTGAATGCCGTTCATGTTCGCCTGAAGACTTTGAAATAGCGTCCTCGCGCGCGCGTCCCACCTTCCGTCCGTGGAAATTCAAACCCGGAAAGTGTGGTCCTGATGCGTGTGTCGTGGTTGTCGGCGGTAGTGGCGTTGCTCTGGGGGCCGGTCGTGGCGCAAGCCGAGACTTTCGGCCTCTCGACCGTTCATCGCCCGGACTATCCCTCGGTGCTGGCCATGGCCGAAATGTCCAAGCGGGTGGCCGAACGCACGGGCAGTCGCATCAAGCTCGCGCTCCAGCCGAGGAGCGGCGACACCGAGGCATTCACCCTCCAGCAGGTGCGCATCGGCAGGCTGGCCATGGCGACCGTGGGCGTTGCGAACTTCCACGACCTGCTGCCCGTCACGGCCGTGCTCTCGCTCCCCTACCTCTTCGAGTCCGACGACCATGTGCGTCGAACGCTCGAGGGGCCGATCGGCGAGGAGATTCTCGCCTCCCTCGACGAGATCGGCCTCGTTGGCCTCTGCTTCTACGATCCGGGCTACCGCTCGATCATGGCGCGCCGGCCTGTCCGCAACGCGGCCGACATGAAAAGCCTGAAGATCGGCGTGCCGCTCTCCGAGATGGCGCGGGCGACGATGCAGGCGATGGGCGGCCAGCCGGTGCCTCTGCCCGGCAGCCTGGTCTACGAAGCCCTCAAGGCCCGGCTCGTTGACGCGGCCGAGGAGAACCCCGCAGCATATCTCTCGGCCTTTCTGGCGTCGCGCCAACAGACGGCGACGGGTGTCTACAGCCTGACCCGGCATTCGCGGCCGCCCGAGATTCTGGTGGTCTCGAAGGCGGCGTGGCAGCGTCTGTCGCCCGACGACCAGAAGCTGCTCCGCGCCGCCGCTCAGGAATCTGTCGCGCTGCAGCGCCAGCTGCGCGTCGAGCGAGAGGACATGGCGCGTGCGACGGCGGCGTCGCTCGGGGTGGAGATCGTCACGGATGTCGACCGCAAGGCTTTGGCCGATGCCGCGGAGCCGGTCTCCGCACACTACGGGGCAGACCCGGTCGTGAAGGCCCTGGTCGCGCGGATCAAGGCCACGGCATCGGTGCCCTGAAAGCCGGCGCCCGATACCCGGCGACGACGATCCGGCCTTGCCATCCGAGACACTTTGCAACCATCGCGTGCTTTACTATTATCGCGCTCGTTCTTTAATTGTTCCCTGACGGATCGGGAGCAGGGCATGCAGGCGAAGGTTCGGACGGTGGCGTTCCAGGGCATCGACGTGCTGCCCGTCGACGTGCAGGTGCTGGTGGCGCCCGGCACCATCGCCTTCACGGTGGTCGGCCTGCCTGACAAGGCGGTGGGCGAGAGCCGCGAGCGGGTGCGGGCCTGCTTTCGGGCGCTGGGCCTGGCCCTGCCGCCGCAGCGCATCACCGTGAACCTGTCGCCGGCCGATCTCGCCAAGGAAGGCAGCCACTACGACCTGCCCATCGCGCTCGGTCTCCTGGCCGCGATGGGCGTGCTGCCGCGCGAGAGCGTCGAGGGGTTCGTCGCTCTCGGGGAACTGGCACTCGACGGCACTCTCTGCCGTGTGCCCGGCGTCCTGCCGGCGGCGATCGCCGCCCAGGCGGCAGGGCGCGGCGTGATCTGCCCGGCGGTCTGTGGCGGCGAGGCCGCGTGGGGTGGCTTCGATTCCCTCCACGGCGCCGACCGGCCGCCGATCATCGCCGCGCCCTCGCTGCTGGCGCTGATCAATCACCTGCGCGGCCAGCAGACCCTGCCGGCGCCCGAGGCCCTGCTGGCCGACGATCGCGCGCACTATCCGGACCTCGCCGAGATCAAGGGCCAGGAAAGCGCCAAGCGCGTGCTCGAGATCGCCGCCGCCGGCGGCCATAACCTGTTGATGATCGGCCCGCCGGGCTCGGGCAAGTCGATGCTGGCCGCGCGCCTGCCGGGCCTGCTGCCGCCGCTCGAACCGGAGGAGGCGCTGGAAGCCTCGATGGTGCGCTCGCTGGCCGGCGATCTCGGCGAAGGCCGTCTCAGCCGCCGCCGCACCTTCAGGGACCCGCATCATTCGGCGACACTTCAGGCGCTGATCGGCGGCGGGACGCGCGTCAAGCCGGGCGAGGTCTCGCTCGCCCATCACGGCGTCTTGTTCCTCGACGAGCTGCCGGAGTTCAACCGCGCCACGCTCGAAGCGCTCCGCCAGCCGCTGGAGAGCGGCCGCGTGACCGTGGCGCGCGCCAACGCCCACGTCACCTATCCGGCGCGCTTCCAGCTCGTCGCCGCGATGAACCCCTGTCGCTGCGGCCATCTCATGGACCCGACGCGCGCCTGTGCCCGCGGCCCGCGCTGCGGCGCCGACTACCAGGCCAAGCTCTCGGGCCCGCTGCTCGACCGCATCGACCTCACCATCGACGTGCCCGCCGTCGCCGCCGCCGATCTCGCGCTGCCACCGCCGGCCGAAAGCTCCAACGATGTCGCGGCCCGCGTCGCCGCGGCGCGCACCGTCCAGCGCGAGCGGCTGGCCAGACTGGATGCCAGGGGCAAGCTGACCGCCGTCGAAGCCGATCCCGCCGCCGGCCTTCTGGCCGACCGCGCCCGCAACTGGGCCAAGCCGCGCTGCAACGCCGATACCGACGGCGCCCTGCTGGCCGCCATCGCCGAACCCGACGCCGAAGGCCGCGCGCTGCTCGCCCGCGCCGCCGAACGCCTCGGCCTCTCCGCCCGCGCTTGGCACCGCACCCTCCGGGTCGCCCGCACCCTGGCCGACCTCGACGGTTCCGACGCCGTGCGCCGCCTGCACATCGCCGAGGCGCTGAGCTACCGCCGCCCGCAGTCGCGGTCCATGCTGGCGGCGTGACGCCTACCGGTCCCGGTTCTCCATCAGGATGATCGTCCGCTTGAGGGCGTCGGCATCGACCGCGGTCTGGCCCTTGAAGGGCTGGTCCATGATGAAGACGAAGCCGATGAAGGCGCCCATCACGGCCATTTGCGCCGAGAGGACGTAGGCGCGGAAGGCGCTGCGCTGCATGGTGCTGGTGATGAACAGCAGCATCAGGACCGCGAACAGCACGACCTGCCAGTAGGGCTTGGGCAGCGAGAGCGAGACGGCGTTGAGGCGCGCGTCGCGGGACTCCGCGATCGAGTCGAAGGACCTCAGGATCTCGGCATAGATCGTGGTCTCGCGTCCAGGCTTGGGCTCGATCTCAAAAATGCCCCGCGACAGCGGCGCGAAGGCCAGCCGTACCTTGTCGCTGCGCTCGCCGCGCAGCATCGCGGGCCATTCGTCGTCGACGATCGCCTTGGCGTACTCCAGCAGGTTGAGCCTCAGCTCGCGCACCTCTTCGTCGCCGTAGCGGTTGAGCAGCCGGTCGAGCCGGTTGATCTGCGACGCCTCGTTCGAGACCAGCGCATCGGCCTTGCGGAAATTGCCCTCCGCCTCGACCAGGGTGAAGGCCAGTACCAGGCTCGTCATGGTGAACAGCGTCGCCTGCATGCGCAGCACGAAGTCGTTGTTCTCATTGCTGGTCTGCAGCCCGGGCAGGCGGTGCACCAGCGACGGCAGGGCGAGAATCGCGCCGGCCAGGATGAGCGCGCCGGCCACCATGAGCAGGGTCTCGGGAAGCGAATAGAGCCAGTCGATCATGTTCCGTGTCGCTATTGGCGGCTTCGGCTGCAGTGAGAGCGCAATTTACGACATTGCCCCCGAACCGGCGGCTCGACTAGGGTCGCGTCGTCGCGGCCGACGGCTGCCCGATGGCGTTGTGGAGAGAGTACCCGATGGTTCGTCCGCTCATGTCCGTCCTTACGTCGCGATTCACGATCGGCCTCCTCTCCCTCCTGATCTGCGTCCCCATGGCCATCACCCTCCTCGAGGTTTCGCACGCGCTGTGGAGAAAGCCCGACCTCAAGGAGGAGATGGAGATCGTCACCGGCATCGGCATCATCATGATCGGGTGGGGCGTCCTTCTGGAGGAACGACGGACCCTGCGCGAGATCTTCGGGCTGCTGGATGGCCCGGACGAGGCATGGCAGGCGACGATCGACCATGCCTGTCACAATTACGGCGTCGGCCAGCTCTCCATCGGCCTGATGGCCGAGATCTGCATCGAGCTGATCAAGATCCCCAACACCATCATCTATACCGGCGAGGTCGACGACTATCTCGTCGCCGCCGGTCTTTTCTTCGTGGGCGTCGGCGCGCTACTCCTCGCGCGCCACGTGCTGGTGATGTTCTTCTTCCTGCCGCGGTCGGCCGCGGCGGCGCACTGAGACGTCTGCTGAGGGCTTTGCTCAGGGATCGATCAGCACGCCCGGATTCATCATGCCCTTCGGGTCCAGCTCGCGCTTGGCGCCGCGCAGGGCGCGCGCGAACAGTTCAGGCCGCTGCCGGTCGTAGAACGGCCGGTGGAAGCGTCCGACCGCATGATGGTGCGTGGTCGTGCCCCCATGCTCCACGGTCGCGGCGGTGCAGGTCGACAGGACGTCCATGAACTGCTGAAGCGCGTCCTTCTTCGGGTCGAACAGCCCGCCGAAGGTGAAGTAGAGGCAGGGCCCGTCGGGATAGACGTGGGTGAAGCGGCAGGTGACCGTGCCCTCGCGCCCCGTGACGGCCTTGATCGTCTCCTTGGTGAGCTTCGTGATCCTGGCGTGGAAGTCGCGATAGCGCTCCCAGGTCATCGATGTCTCGAAGGTCGAGGAGAGGATGCCGCGCGCCACCGCATGCTCGCCGTAGTGCGGCGCGCGGATGAACTTGTTGCGCCACGCGCCGGCCGCGCCGGAGCGATGGGCGTTCTCGTCGTCGTCGCTCCGGTCGGCCACGCCGCCGTGCGCGGCGCAGATTTCCAGCGCGCGTTTCATCCAGGCGTCGAGCGGATGGTCGGGCGATTCGAAGGCCAGCACCAGCACGGCCTCCTCGTTGCTCCAAGGAATGCCGGGCAACGCCTCGCGCGCCTCGAGCAGGCGGCAGTTGGCGGGGTAGAGGCCGGCCTGCGTGATGTCGCGCACCGCGTCGGCGCCGGCGTGGAAGTCGCGGAAGCGCACGCTGGCGGAAGCGCGGAAGGTCGGCTTCTTGCGCAAGCGCACCCAGGCCTCGGTGATGATGCCTAAAATGCCTTCGGAGCCGATGAACATCCGGTCCGGACTGGGGCCGGCGCCGGAGCCGGGCAGGCGGCGCGTTTCCAGCGTGCCTTCGGGCGTCACGACCCGGGTGCTCTCCACGAAATCGTCGATGTGCGTATAGAGCGTGGCGTAGTGGCCGCCCGAGCGGGTGGCGATCCAGCCGCCCAGCGTCGAGCAGCGATAGGCCTGCATGTAGTGGCGCATGGTGAACGGGGTGTCGCGCAGCGCGTCCTCGATGGCGGGCCCGTAGATGCCGCCTTGGATGCGCGCGGCCTGGCTCACCGCATCGACCTCCAGCACCTTGTCCATGTGGCGCGTCGAGATGGTCACGACCTTGTCGAAGGCGGCCGAGGGCTCGATACCCTTCACGACGGAGGAGCCGCCGCCATAGGGGATCGCCTTGGCACCGATGCGGCCGCACCAGTCGAGCACCTTCGCGATGTCTTCTTCCGTCTCCGGGAAGGCCACCGCGTCGGGCGGGTTGGGCACGGCGCGCATGAACATGCGGATCGTGTCGAATCCCGCCTTGCCGTAGCTGTGCTCCAGCCGCGTCAGGTGATCGGTACGCACCATCGCCTGCAGCGCCGACGGCACCTCGACCCGGCTCTTGCGCAGGACGATCTCGTCTGCCTTGGGCGGCGCCTTCACGTCGAAGCCGGAGAGCCCGTAGCGCTGGGCGATCTCGGCCTCCCACGGCCGGATCTCGTCCGGGGTCAGGTCCTCGTCGGCGTAGCCCCAGGCATAGAACTTCTTCTGCCGCCGCATGTTTCCTCCGGTGTCTTTTTGTTTCAGGCCGCGAAGGCGATCGGCTTCGTCGTCCCCTTGATCTGCGTGCGATGCATGACACGCCGTGCCGCTTTGTCGAACGGATCGCGGCGATGCATGGTCGAGCGGTTGTCCCACATCACGAGGTCGCCCACTTTCCAGACATGCTGGTAGATGAAGCGCGGCTGGGTGACGTGCGCCCACAGCTCTTCCAGCACCGCGTCGGATTCGGCTTTGGTGTAGCCCTCGACATAGGAATTGCGGCGGCGGCCGAGATAGAGCGTGGCGCGGCCGTTCACCGGATGGCGCAGGATCGCGGGATGCCAGGCGCCGGGCGCGACCATGGGGTCGTCGGTCGGCGTGACTCCCTTTCGCAGGAAGCCGCCGGAATTGTAGGTGCCGTCGTGTTTCACGCGGCGACCTTCGATCTTTGCGCGCAAGGGGGCGGGCAGGGCGTCGCAGGCGGCCTGCATGCTGGTGAACCAGGTATTGCCGCCGGTCGGCGGGATCTCCAGCGAGTAAAGCATCGAGGCGTCGGGCGGCACGTCGAGATAGCTCATGTCGGTGTGCCAGACCGCCTCGCCGTCGCCCAGGGCGCCGATCGGGTCGCCTTTCGTATCGAGCACGTTCGACACGACGTAGATGTCGGGATAGCCGGGCGGGCTGATGCGGCCGCGCTCCTGGTTGGGCGGCGGATCGAGTTCGCCGAAGCGGCGGCTGAAGGCCAGGAGATGGTCGTCGCTGAGCTGCTGTCCGCGCAGCAGGATCATCGAATGCGCGTACCAGGCGCGTTCGATCGCGGCGAATTCCTCCTCGCTGAAGTTGCGCAGATCGACCCCGAGGATTTCCGCTCCGACGGCATCGGTCACGGGACGCACTGTTACGGCCATGTCTTCTTCTCCGGCTTTGCGGCGATGATCGACCGGCCGCGCGGGTCGATCAAGCGCCGAGCGCCGGCACCAGCCACTTGAGCAGGGTCTCCGCGACCACCGGCGAGAGCGGACCGCCGAACCCCGGATCGGTCGGACCGCTCACCGTCTTCAGGTTGTGGCTGACCTGCGGGATCACCACGGCCTCGCCCGACACGTTGCGGGTACGCAGCGCGTCGATCAGGGGCTGCACGTCCGCCATCGGCACGACCTGGCGGTCGGCGGCTCCCTGAACGAGCAGGCACGGCGTGCGGCTCTCTGCCAGCACGGAAGCGGGATCGAACGACAGCAGGCTTTTCAGGAAAGGCCCGGCGTAGAGCGGGAACAGGAGCTGCAGTTCGGGCGGCAGGTTGTTGGGCACGCGGCCGGTTTCGAGAATGGCGGCGATGGCGCGATCGGTGGGCAGGCGCAATGATGGCGGCGCGTCGCGCGCGATCTGCGCCCGCAATATGTCCTTGAGTCTGCGGCCCGGCGTGGCGGCCAGGACCATCGCATGCAGCTTCTTCGCGACCAGCGCCTTGCTGGCGGCAAGGGCGAGCAGTCCGCCCTCGCTGTGGCCGAGCAGTGCGGTCCCATAAGGCTTGATCTCGTCGTGACGCAGCAGCTCGGCGTGCGCGGCCTCGACGTCGCCCACGAAATTGTCGAAGGCGAAGAACGCCTCCTGTTCTTCCAGCGACCCGCGCGGCCGCGGCGTCGACTGGCCGACCCCGCGCTTGTCGTAGCGCAGCGAGGCGATGCCGTTGCGTGCCAGCAGCTCGGCGATGTCCTTCAGGAGATCGATGCGATCCGGTGCGAGCGGATTGTTGCCGTCGCGGTCGGTGGGCCCGCTGCCGGCGACCAGCACGATGCCCGGCACGTACTGGATCTCGCTGAACAGCGGCATCAGCAGGGTGCCGGCCAAGGTGATGCCGCCCGTGCCGGCGAAGCGCACCGGCCGCTCCTTGGTCTTGCCCTTCGCGTACCAGCCGCTCTCGGTGAGCGACTGCGGTGCCCGGCTGCGCTGCGCCTGCGCCCACGCGGTGACGGGCGCGAGCGCGCCGGCACTCAGCAGCGCGCGCCGACCGATCAAGCCTGCTTGTCCGGCTTCGGCATGCCCGTCGAATGACCCATGATCCCGCCGCCGAAGATGTGCACATGGAAATGGAACACGAGCTGCCCGCCATTGGGTCCGTGGTTCGCCACGATGCGATAGCCTTCGGGATCGAGGCCGAGATCGTGCGCGACCTTCGACACCGCGCGCCAGAAGCCCACGATCATCTCGGGCGGCGCCTTGGCCCCGAAGTCGGCCTGGCTGATGTATTCACCCTTCGGGATCACCAGCACATGGACGGGCGCTAGCGGCGCGATGTCGTGGAAGGCGAGGGAGAAGTCGTCCTCGTGGACCTTCTTGCACGGCAACTCGCCGCGCAGGATGCGGGCGAAGACGTTGGTGCGGTCGTAGGCGGCCGTCATGGGGGCGGGATCGGACATGGCAGGCTCCGAAGGAAACGGGGTACATCCTATATAGGGAAGGTTTTCGCCTAGGCAGAACGCGAAAACGCGCGCGGCGGCGTCAGCCCTTGAGCAGCCGCGGCCGTCCCGGTGTCTCGACGGGCCTGCCCTGACGGCGCAGCGTGCCGACGAGCACGTCGCGCGCTTCGTCGATCCTGGCGGCGAGATAGGGCGAGCCGCCGGCATCGGGATCGGCGCCGCGCATCAGCCGGCGATGCGCGGCATGGACGCTCGCGAGATCGGCGCCGGTGGGGAGGCCGAGTATTTCGAGCGCTTCGCTCGCCGACATGCCGCCGTCGTCCTGGCTTGCGGCGGCAGGTATCTGCCGTTGCGATGAAGCAATCGGTGTCGCGTGTTTCAGATAGGCTTCGAGTACGGCGGCGGCGTGTTGCACCGCTTTCGGATCGGGAGAGACCGGCTCTTCCCAGACCGGCGGCATGTCGAAGCGCATGGGTTTTGTGCGGAAGAGACCGAAGGCCGCGCGCAGCGGGACGAGGATCGCACGCCATTTCAGGAAGGTCGGCACGACGATCATCACGGCGGCGAGCAGCATCGCGCCCGCATACTGTTCGCGCATCACCATCATCACCAGCAGCGGAATGCCGGCGAGCAGCAGCAGGATCAGCATCCAGCGGATGGTGCGCACCATCGTGCGGGGATCGGAATGGAGAAACCAGTCGATGAACTTCGCGGCTGTGGCCAACACCGAAAGGCCGAGCACGATGGCGGAGATGATGACGGCATAATCCATCGACGAACTCCTTCACGCGGAGCCTAGCCGCAACGCGCGTCGAAATCAGCGGCCAGCAGTGCAAATTTCCGAATGTGCTTTGCGAAGACTCGTGTTTAGACTTCCGCCCATATCAAACGGGGAGTGCAGCGGATGACTGAGCCCACGCGAGAGACACCGGCCACCAAGGTTTCTCAAGACGGTCCGCCCCTCCTTCCTCCGCTCGATCAAGGTTCGGAATCTAACCTTCCGCGCAAGGCATCGATCGACGAATTCCTGAAGCGCAACGAAGAGGTCCTTGCGAAGGACCGCGAAGAATTCCAGGCCTATCTCGTCGCCAAGCACGAGCAGGCGACGCGCAAGGCCCGCGAGGAAGCGGCAAAGCCCAAGGTCAAGACGAAGGTGAGCCGGCGCACGATGCTGAACGTCGCCGTCGGCACCGCCGCCGCCGCCGAGGTGGCCGTTCTGGGCTACAGCGCGATGAATGGCGGGTCGTCGTCCGACAACGGCATCATCCGCGCGGCCGGCGACGGTCCGCAGCAGTCGCCGATCACGCGTGAAGTCGTCGATTCGCGCGCCGACATCAGAGGCCAGAGTCTCGGCAACTGGGTGGCGCTGCTGCCGACCAAGATGGGTGGCGGTACCTATGCGATCGACCTCAACTCCAATCGCGTGCTGGGCTCGATCTGGTACTGGAACTACGGCGACTACAATCCGATCAGCCATCATCTCTGCGCCTTCCCGAGTTCCGATCCCGCGCACGGCTTCGAGTTCGTGAACTCAACCCAGGGCGGCCAGAACTCGCTGATCTACGGTATCCCGACCAACGTCACGGCGGAGAACGTGCCGGGCGGCACCAACATCTATCGTGTGCGCTACGACGGCACCCAGATGCAGATGATCGAGAATGTGTCGGAGACGACCGGCCTCGGGCTCGGCGTGCATGTCACCGTCAATCCGAAGGACGCGCAGTCCTATTTCGTGACCGACGGCCAGAAGGATATCGCCGCCTGCTTCGACCGTACCACCTCGCGGGTGAAGGCGGCGCTGCGCTTCGACTGGGAACCCAACGTGCCGCAACTGCGCGAGGCCTGGATCAAGGGCGGCACGCTCACCATCAAGAAGATCTATCCCGACGAGAAGACCGGCCTCTACAATCTGCGCGGCACCAAGGGCAACAAGATCGACTGGGAAATGGTGCCGATGGGCGAGCTGTTCGTCGAGGAGGGCTCGCTGCCCGGCGAAGCGCCGCTCACGCTGACCGGTGCCGACGGCACGATCTGGCATCCGGAAGGCCGCTGGGCCGCGACGGTGGTGCGCCTGTGCGGCGGCATTTGCATCCTCGATCCCGAGAAGAACTTCGAGCCGGCCGCCTTCCTGCAGTTCAACAAGGATTCGCAGGACCAATACAAGGTCGAGCAGGTCGACAAGGACACGTGGAAGGTCGTCTTCGACAAGATCCACTCGCCGGGCCACGAGATCGGCTTCTCGCCCGACGGCAAGTTCCTGGTGATGATGAACAACCTGCGGGAAAACAACTGCTCGATCTTTTCCTGCAGCGATCCCGACCCGACCAAGTGGCGCAAGGTGGCGCATGTCGAGGATCCGCTGTGGCGCGGCAAGTATCCGAACCCGTTCCACATGGTCTTCTCGATGGACAGCTCGAAGCTCTATCTGTCAATCCTGCATCCGTCGCCGGCCTATAGCGGCATCATGGTGATCGACACCAAGACCTGGACGATCCTGAAGGAGATCCAGGGTATCGGTCCCGATCTGCAGACGCCGGCCATCACCTACGACGGCAAATACGTGCTGACACCGTTCAGCGGCTTCCAGCGCCAGTCGAGCGGCATCTCGGTCATCGATACCTCCACCGACACGCTGGTGGGCATCCTGCCGAGCAACGGCGGGCACCATGACTGCGTGATCATCCCGACCAAGCTGGAGCACATGAAGCACACGCGCTCCTGTACGCTTTGAGGCTGCTCGCCAGCCTGGCGCTGCAGAATCTCGGGCGCCGCAAGGCCCGCAGCTTCCTGCTGATGGCGGCGGTCGCGGTCGCGAGCGGCGTGGTCTTCACCGGCGCGACGCTGATGCGCAGCATCGACAGCTCCATGGCGGTCGGCTTCACGCGGCTGGGCGCCGACATGATGGTGGTGCCGGAAGGCGCGCTCACCAACATCACCGCGGCATTGCTCACCGTCGAGCCGACCGATCTCGTGCTCGACCAGGATCTGTTCGCGAAGGCGAACCTCGCCAGCGTGGGCCGCGCCGCGCCGCAGAAGATCGCGCGCGTCGAGCATTCCGGCATCGGCGGACACCACGAATCGGCCGACCTGATCGGCTTCGATCCCGCGCTCGACTTCACGGTACGGCCGTGGCTGGTCGAGAAGCTCGGCCGCGACATGCGCGCGGGCGACGTGATCCTGGGCGCCGGCCGCGCCGCGGCGCTGGGCTCGGAACTGCTGATCTTCGGCAAGGCGCACACCGTCTACGGACGGCTGGGCAAGACCGGCGTGGGTACGCACGAGCGCGGCGTGTTCATGAGCTTCGACACGCTCGAAGCGTTGGCCGGCTCCGTCCACGGACCGAACGGACCGCCGGCCGTCTTGCAGAAGGGCAAGGTGAGTGGCTTCCTCGTCGAGCTGGCGCCGGGCGCCACGCCGCTGCAGGCGCGCTTCGCGATCCTCTCGACCCTGAAGGACGTGAAGGTCGTGACCGGCGACTCGACCATGAGCGGCATCCGCCAGGGACTGGCGGCGCTGCTGAACGGCATCCTCGCGCTGATGGTGCTGATGTTCGCCAGCACTGCGCTCATGGTCAGCGTGCTCTTCTCGGCCATCGTCACGGAGCGGCGCGGCGAGCTCGGCTTGCTGAAGGCGATCGGCGCGCGGCGCGGCCAGATCGTCGGCATGATGGTCACCGAGGCGGTCATTGCCACCGGTGCCGGCGGCGCGCTCGGCGTCGTGCTGGGCGTGCTGGTGATGCGCCTCTACGAACGCTCGCTGGTCTATTACCTGGAAAACATCGGCGTGCCCTTCGTCTGGCTCGACGGGTCGCGCATCGTGATCGTCGCGGTGCTGGCCATCGTGATGGCCTCGGTCATCGGTGCGTTGGGCTCGCTCTATCCCGCATGGCGTGCCAGCCGGCGCGATCCCTATGATCTCGTGCGTGGCGAGGGCTGACACGATGCTGTCCTGCCGGGCCTTGCGAAAGGACTACGTCACCGAACGCGGAGAGGTCGCGGCGGTGGACGGCATCGACCTCGACGTGGCGGCCGGCCGCTATGCCGCGATCATCGGTCGCTCGGGCTCGGGCAAGTCGTCCCTGATGGCGATGATCGGCGGCCTCAGCCGGCCCTCGAAAGGCCAGGTGCTGGTCGACGGCACCGATATCTGGGGCCTATCCGAGAACGCGCTGGCGGCCTTCCGCAACGGCCGCATCGGCTACGTCTTCCAGTTCGCAAGCCTGTTGCCGACCCTGCGCCTCGTCGACAATGTCGCCCTGCCGGCGATGCTGGGCCGCCGCGGCACTCAGCCCGCCATCTATGCCCGCGCGGCCGCGCTGCTGGGCCAGATGGGGCTGGGCGATCATCTCGATGCCTATCCGGGCGAAGTCTCGGCCGGCGAGCAGCGGCGCGCGGTGATCGCCCGCGCCCTGATCAACGAGCCGGCGCTGATCCTGGCCGACGAGCCGACCTCGGACCTGGACGAGCAGACCGAGATCGAGATCATGGACGAGCTTCTGGCCGTCAACCGCGAGCGCGGCACGACGCTGATCCTCGTCACCCACAATCTGGCGCTGGCCCGGCAGGCCGAGCAGATCGTGCACATCGCCCACGGAGCGATCGTCGCATGAGTGAGCCGGACAAGGATGCGGTGATCGCCGATCTCCGCCGCCAGCTCAGTGCGGCCCAGTCCGAAGTGCGCGTGTTGCGGCGGCGGTTGGGCACGTCGGATGCGCCGTCCGCGCCGGGCCTGCTGAACGAGCTGCGCGAGGCCGCACCGCGCAAGGTCGATGCGCCGGCCGCCGTCGCCGTGAAGCTCGGCCGACGTTTCGATCTGTGGCGGTCGCCGGTCGTGATCGGCGTGGCCATGGTGGTGCTGACGGCCTTCGCGATCGATGCCGCCGTCGGCCTGTACCAGGCGCGGTCGCTGCGCGAAGCCCGCCAGGCGCGGCTGTTGCTCGAGAACACCGCGATGCGCTCGCTCTATGTCGAGCTGAAGGGCATCGCCTACGAACCCGACGGCAAGTCGTATCGCATGACGTTGTCGTTGCAGAACGTCAGCCCGAGCGGCCCGCTCTACGTCATGCTGAACGCGGTCTCTGTCTTCGTTCAGTCGGGTATGGTCTGGCAGCAAGTCCCGTCACGCCCGGCGCCCGGCGTGAGCTGGGGCGTCGTGAAGGTGGTGGACGGCTACACATATGACGTCCTGTTCACGCCCGACGTCGCCAACTGGGCCGAACTGATCCCGGGCTACATGCATGTGCGCATCCAGTCGGATCTTCTGGTGAGCGAGAAGGCGCAGCCAGGCAACGACGTCGTGGAACGACGCACGCCTTACTACGTCTATCTGAAGCCGCACGGCGCCAACGACGAGGACATCAAGGCGCGCAGCAAGTCGACCCGCACGCCGCCGCTTTTCATCCCGATGCCGCCGCATTAGCAGCTGTCATCCGGAGCGCAGCGAAGGATCTGGTCCGTAAAGGAGTCCGCTGGTCGTTAAGTCAGGTCCTTCGCTCCGCTCAGGACGACAAAGTTACCGCTTCCGGCTGGCCTTCTCGGCGATCCCGGACAGGCCTTCGCGGCGGGCCAGTTCGTCCCACACCGACTTGGGCTTCACGCCCACCGCGGCCCACAGGGTCAGCAGGTGATAGAGCATGTCGGCGCTTTCGCCGACCAGCTTTACCTTGTCGCCGCGAATGCCCTCGATCAGCGCCTCGACGGCTTCCTCGCCCAGCTTCTTGGCGATCTGAGGACGACCGCGGCTGAACAGCCGCGCCGTGTATGACGTTTCGGGGTCAGCGCCCTTGCGGCTGTCGATCACGAGATACAGGCGATCGAGCACATGCTCGTCGATCGTGACGATGCTCGGCCGTATCGCCTTCTTGGCCTTCTTCTTCTTCGCCATCCGCGGGGAACTCCGCCGCCCGAGGGGACGGGCGATCGAAAATCTGATTACGCCTCTTCGATGGGCGCCACGGCAACTTTACGCCAAAATCAGGCCGCACGCGAGATTTGTCGTACCGCCACGCCGGCACGCGCGAGATGTTCCTTGGCCTGCGCGATGGTGAACTCGCCGAAATGGAAGATCGATGCGGCGAGCACCGCGGAGGCACCGCCCTTCGTCACGCCGTCGACCAGATGATCGAGCGTGCCGACGCCACCGGACGCGACGACCGGAACCGGCACTGCATCCGACACCGCACGCGTCAGTTCGAGATCGAATCCCGACTTGGTGCCGTCGCGATCCATCGAGGTGAGCAGGATCTCGCCGGCCCCCGACTCTGCCATGCGGCGCGCCCAGTCGACCGCGTCGAGGCCCGTGCCCTTGCGGCCGCCATGAGTGAAGACTTCCCACTTTCCGGGCGCGGTGCTGCGCGCGTCGATCGCCACGACGATGCACTGGTCGCCGTACTTCCGGGCGGCTTCGCGCACGAAATCCGGCCGCGCCACCGCCGCGGAGTTGATCGAGACCTTGTCCGCGCCGGCCAGCAGCAGCCGGCGGATGTCCTCGACCTGGCGCACGCCGCCGCCCACCGTCAGCGGCATGAAGCACTGCTCCGCGGTGCGGCCGACCACGTCGAGGATGGTGTCGCGGTTCTCGTGGCTGGCGGTGATGTCGAGGAAGGTGAGCTCGTCGGCGCCGGCGGCGTCGTAGACGCGCGCCTGCTCTACGGGATCGCCGGCATCGCGCAGGCCCACGAACTGCACGCCCTTCACGACGCGGCCGTCCTTGACGTCGAGGCAGGGGATGATGCGGACCTTCAGCATGGCGCCGCTACTCGCCCTTCAGCACGCGGATCGCGTCGGGCACCGTCACGCGACCGTCATAGAGCGCGCGGCCGACGATGGCGCCGACGATGCCGAACTCCTCGGTGGGCTTCAGCTCGCGCAGATCGTCGAGCGAGCTGACGCCGCCCGAGGCGATGACTGGTGTGGTGAGATGCTGCGCCAGCGTGACCGTCGCATCGACGTTGACACCGCCCATGGCGCCGTCGCGGTCGATGTCGGTGTAGATGATGGCCGAGACGCCGGCATCCTCGAAGCGCAGGGCGAGATCGAGCGCCCGCACCGTGCTCTGCTTGGTCCAGCCGTCGACCGCGACGATGCCCTCGCGGGCGTCGATGCCGACTGCGATCTGGCCGGGCCACTGCTTACAGGCGGCCTTCACCAGGCCGGGCTCCTTGACCGCGATGGTGCCCAGGATCACCCGCTTCACGCCGGCCTCGAACCACTGCGCGATGCTCTCGATGGTGCGGATGCCGCCGCCCAGCTGGGTCGGCACCTCGACGTCCTTCAGGATGCTCTCGACGGCCGCGCGATTGACCGGATGGCCCTCGACCGCGCCGTTCAGGTCGACCAGATGCAGCCACTCGCAGCCGGCATTGGCAAAGGCCTTGGCTTGGGCAGCCGGGCTGTCGTTGAACACGGTGGCACGCTGCATGTCGCCGCGCAGTAGGCGCACGCACTTGCCGTCCTTGAGGTCGATCGCGGGGAAAAGGATCATGGCGGGCGGGGTTTAGCGCGGGGGGGCCCGGGGCGCCACCCCGATCGGTCGCCGTCAGCTGCGGCCTATGCCGATGATCCCCCCGATCAGGCGGCCGAGGTGAAACTTCGTCCAGATGTCGGCGGCGGAGAAGCTGGGCCGCGCCTGCATGGCGGCCCAATAGCGCGCGAGCGCTGGCCGCTTCGGGATCTCCTCCCCGAGACCGGCGAATTCCATGCGGCCGAGAAACACGGTCCAGACGACGTCGGCGACCCCGTAGGCGGGCGGTACCAGGACCGCACGGCCGTCGCGCAGCGTCTGCTCGAGCCGGTCCATGAAGCCGATGGCTTCGGCGCGGCGGCGCTCGGAAAGCTTCACGACGGCGTCCGGCTCGAAGGTGGCAATGCGCCGGGCGAAGACCTCGGCGCGCGCCCGGTAGACCGAAGCGAGATCGGGATTCGCGGCGGCATGCGCCAGCAGCTGGCGTCGCGCCGATTCGAGCCGCTTCGGTATCATGATCCGCGCCAGCGGATTGCGCGCGAGAATCCCGCCGAAGGTCAGTTCCTCGATCGGATAGCCGTAGTGCAGATCGACCCAGCCCTTCGTCTCGGCATCGGGCGCCGCGCCCAGCGCATACTCGGCGATGTCGCGGCTCTCGACGAGAATGCGATCGGCCAGCACCAGCGTCGGCACGGTCATGCCGGGATTGAGCCGCACATAGTCCGGCTGCTGGTGGCTCAGCCGTAAATGGATGTCGACGAAGACGCGCTCGTGGGCAATGCCGCCTTCGGCGAGCGCAAGGCGCGCGATCATCGAATAATAGGATGACGGCGTCTGATAGAGACGCGGTCTTGCTCCGGCGAGCGTGGCGGACTCTGTCATGACCGTTCACCCGGGATGAAGGAGCGGCAAACTGTGCAGGACGCCGGCAGCGGGCACAACCGCGCCGAAGGCCGATCGTCGGGAAGCCGCGTGCTGTCGACCGAAGAGGTGGATCGATCTTGCCAATGCGCAACTGGAGGCGCTACGTCCGATGTCGAACATAGTCTGCCACTTCGTCACGTGAACCAGATTGTCTCTGCTGGGCAGAGGCTGGGCAGTCAGTACCAGGCGAGATCCCCGCATCGTGTCGGGCAAGGACCAGAACGAGGAATGTCCGAGCCATGAGTTCCATACCTGCGCTCGTCGCATTTCTCGACGCCATCAGCCTGCCGGTCATGACGGCGATCTTCGTTGCCGCCCTGGTCTCCAGCGTGGCGGGCTTCGCCTTCTCGGCAATCGCCGGCGCACTGCTGCTGCACATCCTCGACGAGCCTGTGCGGGCGGTGCAGATCATGATGATCTGCAGCGCCGGGGGGCAGGCCTTTATGGTGTGGTCGCTACGCCACGAGATCGAGTGGCGCGAATTGCCACGCTTTCTCGTCGGGGCGGCCGCCGGCCTGCCGATCGGCCTCTACCTGCTGCTCGACGCCGACCCGCGCCTGTACGAGAAGGGGCTGGGTGCCTTCCTCGTACTCTATGGTTTGTTCCAGTTGCTGCACAAGCCGACCCACTTGCGCACGCAGCACCCGGCGCTCGACGGCGTAGCGGGGTTCCTTGGTGGCATAACCGGGGGCATGGCCGCCTTTCCGGGCGCGCCGGTAACCATCTGGTGCGGCCTCAAGGGTTGGAGCAAGGAGCGCCAGCGCGGCCTCTACCAGCCGTTCATTCTGATTGTTCAGCTCATCGCGCTCGCGGTGCTGGCGTGGGGCGTCGTGCCCTCCCGCATGCCGGCCTCGGTCGACGTTGCCAGCTTCGCGTACCTGCCCGCCATGCTGCTTGGCACGTTCCTCGGCCTCGGCCTGTTCCGCCGGCTGACCGACCGCCAGTTCGGGAAGGTGATCAACGTCTTCCTGATCGCTGCGGGGATCGCCCTGATGGCCTGACGCCGGCTCCGCCGTCTCAGCCGACCCTTCAAGCAGCGGTCCGGCTCCGGCGCCCCGGTCATTGATCTCTTTCGCTCGCTGCCTTTCTGCCGACGCGCTAGTCTCCAGGCATGACTCGTTACACACCCGATCTGCTCGCCGGCGACCTGGCCGATCTCACCGCCATCCGTCGCGACATCCACCGCCATCCCGAGACCGCCTTCGAGGAGGTGCGGACCGCCCAGATCGTGGCCGACAAGCTCACCTCCTGGGGTATCGAGGTGCATCGCGGCCTCGCCACCACCGGCGTCGTCGGCACCCTGAAGGGCAATCGCCCCGGCCAGAAGACGATCGGCCTGCGCGCCGACATGGATGCGCTGCACCTGCAGGAGAAGAACGACTTCGACTACGCCTCGCAGGTTCCCAACAAGATGCATGCCTGCGGCCATGACGGCCACACGACGATGCTGCTGGGTGCAGCCAGGCAGCTCGCGGCGGCGCCCGACTTCGGCGGCACCGTCCACTTCATCTTCCAGCCCGCCGAGGAAGGTCTGGGCGGCGCGCGGGTGATGATCGAGGAAGGCCTGTTCGAGAAGTTCTCCTGCGACGTGGTCTACGGCATGCACAACATGCCGGGCTTCCCGGTCGGTCACTTCGCCATCCGCACCGGACCGATGCTGGCCTCGTCCGACAGCTGGGAAGTCGTCTTCAAGGGCACCGGCGGCCACGGCGCCATGCCCGATCGCGGCACCGACCCGACCTTCGTCGCCGCACAGTTCATCGTGGCGGTGCAGGGCATCGTCGGCCGCAACGTGCCGCCCAGCCAGGCGGCGGTGCTGAGCGTCGGCCACATCGCGGCCGGCACGCCGGGCTCTCCCAACGTGATCCCGTCGGAAGTGCTGATCCGCGGCACCGCCCGCAGCTTCTCGGCCGACGTGCGCAATCTGCTGGAAAAGCGCCTGGCTGAAGTCGCTTCGGGCATCGCCCAGGCCGGCGGCTGCGAGGCCGTCTCGAAGTACCATCGCCGCTATCCGGCGCTGGTCAATGCCGCCGAGCAGACATCGATCGCCGTCGAGGCGGCGGCGATGACGGTGGGACGCGAGCATGTCGAGGCGAACACCGCGCCGATCGCCGGCGCCGAGGACTTCGCCTTCATGCTGGAGAAGAAGCCGGGCGCCTACATCATGATCGGCAACGGCGGCACGGGCGAAGGCGGCTGCCAGAACGTCCACTCGCCGCTCTACGACTTCAACGACCGGATCCTGACGACCGGCGCAGCCTACTGGATGAACCTCGTCCAGCTCGAGCTGGGCGACGCGGCCTGAAGAGGCACTGTCCTTAATGAGCGTACCTCCCCATTCAAATGGGGAGGTGGCGGCGTCTTACGCCGACGGAGGGGTCATGAACGGCCGTTCTTTCTTCGACGCTCTCGGACATTGCTGCGCAATGTCCTGACGCTACCCGGCCGAGCTTCGCTCGGCCTAGTGGTGGTCGAACGACCACCCGGCATCGGTCTGATCCCAGGTCACGCCGTCCTGCAGATGGACGACGGCATGGGTGTCGGCGCCGAAATCGTACACCGCGGCGCTGGCATGCATGGGCACGGGCTCATCGGCTGTCGGCAGCATCAGCCCGTCGGACAGGTCGCTGAGCACGACCAGCGAATCCTCGCTCGCGGCGGTCAGGAAATCGGCGACGGCCACACCCGGCACCCCATCGACGAACACCGCGCCAGGCTCGCCGAACAGCCGGTCGAGCGGCGCGCCGTAGGACACCGGCTCGGTGCCCGCTTCCGCCCAGCGCGAGACGGGTGTCGCATAGATGGGTAGGTTGCTGCGGTCGAATTCGACGAGGTCGGCGCCGACGACGAAAATCGCGTCGGCCGAGCTGTCGGAAGGCTCCGAATGGCTCATGGAAAAGTCTTTCGTACCAAAGAATTCAAATAATGCTTCAAATGTAGCCGATAGAACGTTGAGAATAAAGAGAGAACGTTCGTTGCACGGAATTCTCCTTCATTCGCAAAGGCTTGGGTAAACGGCGCGACTGGCCTAGGGTGCCGGCCGATTCATTATTTCGGGTTTTTGGGGGAGTCGATGAACGGAGCTGAAAGTCTGGTCCGCACCTTGGTGAAGGGCGGCGTCGAGGTCTGTTTCGCCAACCCCGGCACCTCGGAGATGCACTTCGTCGGCGCGCTGGATCGCGTCGAGGGCATGCGCTGCGTGCTCGGCCTGTTCGAGGGCGTCTGCTCAGGTGCGGCCGACGGCTACTACCGCATGACCGACAAGCCGGCGTCGACCCTGCTGCATCTGGGTCCCGGCCTCGCCAACGCGGCGGCCAACCTGCACAACGCCAAGAAGGCGGGCTCCGGCGTCGTCAACATCGTGGGCGAGCACGCGCTCTATCACATCAAGTACGACACGCCGCTGACCGCCGACATCGAAGGCATCGCACGTCCCTTCTCCCATTGGGTGAAGACCTCGCCGACCTCGAAGACGGTCGCAGGCGACGGCGCGCTGGCGATCCAGGCCGCCAACGTGGCGCCGGGCCAGATCGCGACGCTGATCCTGCCGGCCGACACCGCGTGGGGCGAAGCCGAGGGCGTGGCCGACACGCCGGCCGCGCCGGCGGCGGAGAAGCCCAGCAAGGAGGCGGTCGTCGCGGCCGCCAAGGCGCTGAAGAAGCCGAACGCGATGCTGTTCATCGGCGGCCGGGCGCTGCGCGCCCGCGGCCTGGCGCTGGCGTCGGAGGCCCGCACCTCGGCCGCCATCCTGGCCGGGCTTCCCTTCGGCGCCGGCGGGCTGATCGCGCTGCTCAATCCCTCCTACGCCGCCGTGCTGGTCTATGACGAGAGCGGGCAGCGCATCCTGGCGCTGGCCATCGGCATGCTGCTGTTCGGCATCCTCAGCATGCAGGGCATCATCAGGAAGTCGCTGTCGTGACGAGGGAACTCGCCATCGTCATGCTGCTGGCGGGCATGGTGCTGGCCCTGGTCGGGCTG
>OFDN01000273.1_pt1 | contig 47446 bp, 64 predicted proteins | sample 1520971 | NCBI WGS metagenome assembly OFDN01 (sample SAMEA94257418, study PRJEB24077) | hot springs metagenome | biome: Aquatic biome; feature: Geographical feature; material: Water | place: India | collected 2012-06-12 | depth 5 m | reverse complement strand
TGTTTACACTCGTTTTGTTATCACTGATACAGCTAGATCAAATTCTATTCGCCGCAAAAATGCGGCGAATAGCAAAAATATTTACCGCAAGGAAAATTCCTATAGATGTTTTTGTCAAGTCACAAAACACCGTGATAAGAGCGTCTGAGTATTGTGATATTTAATAAGACTAAAAAAATTACATTACTTGTAGCTTCCACTTCGCGTATCAGTTCTCATATATTCGAACATATGTTCTGGGCTTTTCTATCTTTCAATATATTCGAACCAACCATTTGGTAAAAGTTTAAAGTCCTTGTCGTTTGAATATTTGTTCTTTAAACTATCATTAAAAATCATTAAAAATTGCTCCGAAAGTCCGTCGCTATAAGAAAATGAGACCTTGTTTAATCTGTCAACATTGATATGCCCGAACTTGAATTTCTTACTGAGGTCAATAAACCTTTGCATTACAACTTTATTAGCGCTGGTGTCTATGTTGTATTTGTTTATAGTCGCAGCTTCCTCTGAATTGCCATCTGAGAAATCATGGATTCTTAAAACGTTCTTGACATTACCAGAGTTGTCTAGTGTATACCAAATTATAAATTCCCCCTTGTCAAAAAAAACGTTCCCTCGTCTGTAAGCAAAAAGGCCGTCTGGCAATGTTTTTAAGGAGTCTACATCCACGCCATACTTATCAATGTGATTTTCTTCTTTGCAACCAAAACTGATTGGAAGCGCCAAAAGAAATAGAAATAAATTCTGTATTTTTTTGTGCATAATAATTTAGTATTTCTTATCTCACAAAATGAGCGCTAACAGTTTGCCACATGCCTAAGACGGCTCAAGGAGCAGTTGCCCGCAGTTCTTTTTTCAACTCTTCATTAATACCAATCTTAAATTTATCTTCAAAAAAGTAAAGTGTCGTTGAATATTTTAATGTTGGCTCTGCAATAACACCATTTTTTATAAGCTCATTTTATTGGCTTCTAAAATATGTGATTTATATAATATTCTGAAAAGATTGTGTAAGATGTGTTCTTCATCGTAACATTATCTTGCTTCAAAATAAAACGATGGGATATTTACTTTATGTATTAGCAGTCATATTAATTATTGGCTGGGCTGTTGGATTCTTTGCATATAGCGCCGGAGGCCTTATTCATGTTTTGCTCGTTATAGCAATTATTGCTATTATCCTGCGTGTTATTCAAGGCAATAAAATCGTTTAACACGATCAAACATCACAGTAAAATTACCTTATGATTATTTTCTAAATTATATAATCTAAGAATTGAATTAATAGCACTAGTCTCAATATTTAGATAGTTTGGGGAAATTTTTAAACTGCTTCAATGTTTAATTGCTTCAATGGTTCAATGATTAACTGAATCTAAAAAACTGTAGTTAAATAGTGAAGCGGTGAAGCAATGAAACAGTGAAACAGTTTGGGGTTTGGAGATAGGAGGAGAAATTATTATTAAAAAAAAATCCCCTTGAGATTCAAGGGGATTTAAAATTTTATTGGAATAAATTATCTCGCGTATGGGAAATTTCTTCCAGGGTAGTATGCTACTTTGCCCAATTCTTCTTCGATGCGGAGCAACTGATTGTACTTTGCGATCCGGTCGCTGCGGCTTGCTGAACCTGTTTTAATTTGTCCAGTATTCAATGCTACTGCCAAATCTGCAATCGTTGTATCTTCTGTCTCTCCACTTCTGTGACTCATGATGCTCGTATAACCCGCTCTGTGAGCCATGTTCACGGCGTCGATGGTCTCTGTCAATGTTCCGATCTGGTTTACTTTTACCAAGATTGAATTGGCAATGCTTTGCTCAATTCCTTGTGCCAAGCGAGATACGTTGGTTACGAATAAATCATCACCCACCAACTGCACTTGTCCGCCCAATTCTTTGGTCAATAAATTCCATCCATCCCAATCGTCTTCTGAACAACCATCTTCGATTGAAACAATTGGATAACGCTTGCACCAATCTGCCCAGTAGCTTACCATTTGTGCACTGGTCAATTGATCGCCTGTGCTGCCCAATGTGTAGATTTTCTTCTCTGCATCATAGAACTCTGTACTCGCGCAATCGAGTCCGATATAGATGTCTTCTCCTGGGCGGTAGCCTGCTGCTTCAATTGCTTGCATTACTACTTTCAATGCGTCTTCATTGCTTGCCAAGTTTGGAGCAAATCCACCCTCGTCACCAACGTTAGTGCTATGACCAGCTTTTTTCAAAACAGTCTTTAAGTGATGGAATACTTCAGCTCCCATGCGCAATGCTTCGCTGAACGTTTCAGCACCTACTGGAAGAATCATGAATTCTTGTACATCTACTTTGTTATCCGCGTGCGCTCCACCATTGATGATGTTCATCAATGGAATTGGAAGCGTATTCGCGCCTACTCCACCTACGTAGCGATACAATGGCATGCCCATCGTATCTGCAGCAGCTCTCGCTACCGCAAGGCTCACTCCGAGGATTGCGTTTGCACCAAGAACAGCTTTGCTGTCGGTACCATCAATCGCACACATTGCGCGGTCGATTAATTGTTGATCGAAAATAGAAGCACCATTCAATTCATCATTCAATGTTGAATTGACATTCTGAACTGCTTTGGTAACGCCTTTTCCGAGGTAAATGCTCTTGTCGTTGTCACGAAGCTCTACTGCTTCGTGGATACCTGTAGAAGCACCGCTAGGAACAGCAGCACGGCCAAGAATACCTTGGTCGGTAATTACTTCCACTTCCACCGTTGGATTCCCTCTTGAATCGAGAATCTGACGGGCTTGAATTTTTGCAATTGAAGACATTTGTTTTCTGTTTTTTTATTCTAAATGTGAGAGCGAAGTGATTCAGTTCTTCGCTGATTTAGCCGCTACGATATTATCGATAAATTGATCGAAGAGATATCGAGAATCATGCGGACCTGCGCTTGCTTCCGGGTGATATTGCACGGAAAAAACAGGTTTGTTTTTTATTCTAATACCAGCTATTGTCTGGTCGTTCAAATGTATGTGAGTTACCTCAATGTTTGGATTCTCTGCAACACTTTCTGGTGAGATCACAAAGCCGTGATTTTGGCTGGTGATTTCGCTCTTTCCACTGATCAAATTCTTGATCGGATGGTTGATTCCGCGGTGTCCGTTGAACATCTTCACTGTCTTCAACCCTTGGCTGAGTCCAATGATTTGGTGTCCGAGACAGATTCCGAAACAAGGGATATTAGTATCGATGAGTTCTTTGAAAAGACCTATTGTATAAGGCATTGCGCTAGGGTCGCCAGGACCGTTACTAAACATGATGCCGTCAGGATTCCAACTTAGGATATCTTCCTTTGTACTGCTAAGAGGGAAAACTTTGAGGTAACAGCCTCTTTCTGCGAGACATCTAAGAATATTTTTTTTGATTCCTAAGTCTAGTACAGCGACTTTATAGGATGCTTCGGGGTTTCCAAAGAAGAATGATTCAGTACTTGCCACTTTTGAAGAAAGTTCAAGTCCATCCATGGATGGAATTTCCTTCACTTGCTTCTTTAGCTCGTCGATATTGGCATTATCAGAAGAAATGATGCAATTCATTGCTCCCGCCTTTCTGATGTGCCTTACAAGCGCTCTAGTGTCAATGTCGCAAATACCGACCACTTTATCTCTTACGAGATAATCTTGAAGTGTTCCATTTCCTCCGACGCGGCTCGCGACATCAGAGAATTTTTTAATAATAATTCCTGCGACTTTACAAGTTTCAGATTCGATTTCGTCAGCGTGCACGCCATAGTTTCCGATGTGTGCAGTGGCCATGATAAGAACTTGGCCGTAGTACGAAGGGTCGGTGAATACTTCTTGATAGCCGGTCATTGCCGTGTTGAATGCAATTTCGCCGGTGGTGGTTCCAACGTTTCCACAAGATTGTCCATGGAAAACAGTGCCATCTTCCAGAACGAGCACTGCGGGTATTTTATCTCGGATCATTTGGAGGGCAAAAGTACTAAAAAGGCGTCCGAAAGGACGCCTTGTATTTTCAACAAAAAATTAAACTTGTTATTTCCAAGCGCATATAATGCCACCCATGATGCAAAGAGAAATGAACCAATATCCTGCGTGAATGAGGATATACTTTGCAGATCTTCTTTCGAACATCGCAGGTATAGCGATCATTGGTAGTACAAAAAAGATGGAGGTCATAGCACCATGGAATGCACCATGTTTGAATGTTCTAAAGCGGTCGCCATATGTGTCCATGAAGTTCTTCATGTACTGCGCCACCTCTGAGTTTGGATCATCTATCCCAGCCTCTCCCATAAGAGTTGAGCCAATATGTAATTGGTGAATTACCATCATTGTTAGGGCTGTCGACGCGAGGAAGCTATAGACCAATGTCATAGTGAGGATTTTGGCCATGTTCGATCCTTTGAGTTGATCCTGGGTAAGGCCTGCGGATTTCATCCAAGCATTGCCAAAGAGTATCGGGTTGTAGTAGATAGCGCCGATGATCATTGGTACAAGCGTCGAAACAAGAATTGCATAGATATTCATAGTAATGTGATTTGGGGTTTAGTGGAAACAAACATAAACAAAAAGCCCTCGAGAATCTCGAGGGCTTTTTAATATTACTTTGAATTTTGTGGCTTATTCAGCAGCACCTTCTTCGTCAGATTTCTTTTTAGTAGCGCGCTTTGCCTTTGGCTTAGCTTCTGCAGCTGGAGTTTCAGTTGCAACGTCAATAGCTTCAACTACATCAGTTCCATCTTCTTTCTTCTTTGCACCACCGCGACGTGTGCGCTTCTTAGCAGCTGATTTAGCAGCTTCTTTACCGTAGATAGTGTTGAAGTCCACCAATTCGATCAAACACATTTCAGCGTTGTCACCTTGACGGAATCCAGTACGGATGATACGAGTGTAACCACCTGGACGATCGTTCACTTTAGAAGCAACTTCTCTGAAGAGTTCAGTTACTGCAAATTTGTCTTTCAAGTAGCTAAACACTAGACGTCTGCTGTGAGTGCTATCTGTTTTTGACTTAGTGATAAGTGGTTCGATGTATTTACGAAGCGCTTTCGCTTTAGCAACAGTCGTATTGATACGCTTATGTTCAATCAATGAACAAGCGAGGTTCGATAAGAGAGCTTGACGATGTTCTGCTCTTCTTCCTAAGTGGTTTACTGTTTTACCGTGTCTCATTTTCTACGTTTCTTCAGGCTCTAGTAAATGCTAGAGGTGTAAAAATTAATCTCTGTCTAGTTTATATTTCGCTACGTTCATTCCGAACTGAAGACCTTTTCCTTCTACTAGCTCTTCCAATTCAGTAAGAGATTTCTTACCGAAGTTACGGAATTTGAGAAGATCGTTTTTGTTGAAAGAAACGAGGTCGCCTAGCGTTTCGATATCTGCAGCTTTCAAGCAGTTCAATGCACGTACGCTAAGATCCATATCGACTAATTTAGTCTTAAGGAGTTGGCGCATGTGAAGAGAGCTTTCATCAAATTCTTCAACTTCTTTCTTTGCTTCTGTTTCAAGCGTGATGCGCTCGTCACTGAATAGCATGAAGTGGTGAATAAGAATTTTAGCTGCTTCTTGAAGTGCGTTCTTTGGAGTGATGGAACCGTCACCTTGAATTTCAAGGATTAGTTTCTCATAGTCCGTCTTTTGTTCTACGCGGAAGTTTTCTACAGAGAACTTCACGTTACGGATAGGTGTGAAGATGCTATCGATGAAGATAGTTCCAACTGGAGCGCTAGAAGTGCGGTTTTCTTCAGCTGGGCGGTATCCTCTACCTTTTCCGATTGCCAATTCGATACGCAATTTCACTTTTGGATCCATGTTACAAACCACTAGATCTGGGTTTAGAACTTGGAAAGCAGTAGTGAAGTTGCTGATATCACCAGCTTTGAATTGCTCTTGGCCTGTGATATTAATAACTACCTTTTCGTAGTCAGTGCTTTCGATTTGGCGCTTGAAGCGAACTTGCTTCAAGTTAAGAATGATTTCAGTCACGTCTTCAACCACACCTTTGATGGTGCTGAATTCGTGATCTACTCCATCAACTTTGATAGAGGTGATGGCAAAACCTTCTAGAGAAGAAAGTAAGATTCTTCTAAGGGCGTTACCAACAGTGATTCCAAAGCCTGGTTCAAGTGGACGGAATTCAAACGACCCTGTGAAGTCGTTGCTTTCTAGCATCACGACCTTGTCCGGTTTTACGAAATCGAGTATAGCCATTGAGTGGGTTGTATTATTAAATGGATTACTTAGAGTACAACTCGACGATAAGTTGTTCTTTGATGTTTTCTGGGATCTGAACGCGTTCAGGATAAGTGATGAATACTCCTTGCTTATCACCATCGTTCCAATCTAACCAATCGAATTTCTTGCGGTTAGCAAGAGAAAGCGTGATAGTTGGAAGAGACTTGCTCTTTTCGCGAACTGCGATACGATCACCTGGGCGTAATTGGTAAGATGGGATGTTTACCACGTTACCGTTTACAGTGATATGGCTGTGAGAAACCAACTGGCGAGCACCCATACGAGATGGAGCGATACCGAGACGGAACACAGTGTTATCGAGGCGAGACTCACAAAGCTGTAAAAGGATTTCACCTGTTACACCTGGGCGAGCAGACGCCTTCTTGTATAGATTCGAGAATTGACGCTCAAGAATACCGTAAGTGTACTTTGCTTTTTGCTTTTCAGAAAGCTGTACAGCGTATTCAGATTGCTTCGAGCGCTTCTTATTTGGACCGTGTTGTCCGGGAGGATAATTACGCTTTTCGAGAGCTTTATCTGGACCGTAAATTGCCTCACGGAATTTACGAGCGATTTTTGTTTTTGGACCTGTATACCTAGCCATTTTCTATTTGAATGGATGTTGTTCGTAATTAGATTCTTCTTGCCTTTGGAGGACGGCAACCATTGTGAGGTAGTGGAGTTGTATCAACAATTTCAGTCACCTCAACACCAGTACCATGGATGGTACGTATAGCTGATTCTCTTCCAGCGCCTGGTCCTTTAACGAAAACCTTCACCTTACGAAGACCTAGGTCATAAGCTTCTTTGGTAGCTTGTTCAGCAGCCAATTGAGCAGCGTATGGAGTGTTTTTCTTAGAACCACGGAATCCCATTTTTCCAGCAGATGACCAAGAGATCACTTGACCAGAATTGTTCGTGAGACTAATGATAATGTTGTTGAACGTGGATTGAACGTGAGCTTGACCCACCGCTTCAACAACCACATTTTTCTTTTTCTTTTTGTCGACTTTAGCCATGACTATTTTGCTTGAGGCTATTTATTATTTAACGGCTTTCTTCTTATTCGCAACTGTCTTACGCTTACCTTTACGGGTACGTGAGTTGTTCTTTGTAGATTGACCACGAACTGGGAGTCCTACGCGGTGACGAACACCACGGTAGCAACCAATGTCCATAAGACGCTTGATGCTCATTTGAACCTCAGAACGAAGAGCTCCTTCTACCTTCACTTCATTAGTGATCATACCACGAATCTTAGAAAGATCGTCGTCATCCCACTCTTCTACTTTCTTGTTCACGTCAATTCCGTTCTCTATGAGAATACGGCGAGCTGTGCTACGTCCGATACCATAGATATAAGTGAGGCCAATTTCTCCTCTTTTTTTACGCGGTAAATCGATACCTGCTATCCTTGCCATTTTTCAATATATGGTTAGTCCCTACGTTGGGAAGTTTTTATCCTTGTCTTTGTTTGAACTTTGGGTTCTTTTTGTTGATTACATAAAGCTTTCCTTTTCTGCTTACGATCTTACAATCAGCGGAACGCTTTTTCAACGATGCACGTACTTTCATTGTAGTTCAAATAATTATTTATAACGGAAGCTTATTCTTCCTTTTGTCAAATCATAGGGAGACATCTCCACTTTCACTTTATCTCCTGGTAGGATTCGGATGTAGTGCATCCTCATCTTTCCTGAGATATGGGCAATAATAACGTGACCATTCTCTAATTCAACGCGGAACATAGCATTTGACAATGCTTCCACGATGACTCCATCCAACTCTATTGACGTTTGTTTTGCCATATTTTAATTCAAGCCTAATGCTTGTTCTATCCATTCAAAGCTCGATAGTATCTCAGCCTTGTCTTTACGTACTACTATGGTATGTTCATAGTGAGCGCTTGGTTTTCCATCTGCTGTTTGAATTGTCCATCCATCTTTCAATTGACGAACATTTCTAGTGCCTAGGTTGATCATCGGTTCTATAGCGATAACCAATCCTGATTGTAGTTGTAATCCAGATCCTCTTCTTCCGAAGTTTGGTACTTCTGGGGCCTCGTGAAGACTCTTGCCTACTCCGTGTCCAACTAATTCTCTTACCACACCATAATTGTGAGATTCCGCATGATGTTGAACTGCGTAAGAGATATCTCCGATACGCCTTCCAGCAACAGCTTGCTCAATGGCCAGGTAGAGGCTTTCCTTGGTCACTTTCATCAGTTGCTTGATTTCATTCGAAACCTCGCCAACAGCGAATGTGTATGCCGAATCTCCCCAATAGCCGTCCTTCACTACTCCGATATCGCATGAAACGATATCACCTTCTTTCAAAGGAGTGTCTGTAGGAAGACCGTGAACTACTGCACTATTGACACTTGCACAAATCGAATTCGGAAAATCATTGTATCCAAGAAAACCGGGATAGGCTTGATGATCATGTATGAATTCGTAAGCTACCTTATCAAGCTGCAGAGTTGTCACTCCTGGCTTTATAAGCTTAGCAAGCTCAGCTAATGTTTTTCCAACAAGTAAAGAACTTTGTCTGATGAGTTCTATCTCATCATCGGTTTTGTAAACCGGTTTATTCACAATAACTAATATTAACCTGTTATTCCGCCAGTGCTAATCGCATTGGTATTTCTTCCTCTCACACGACCTGACTTCATGAGTCCGTCATAGTGGCGAGAAAGCAAGTGACTTTCGATCTGTTGTAACAGGTCTAGGATCACGCCAACCGTGATTAACAGTGATGTTCCACCGAAAAATTGTCCAAACAATTGTGACTTAGTCAAACCAACTATCATTACGATTGCAGGCAAAATTGCGATAAGGGCGACAAATATACCACCAGGAAGGGTAATATTCGACAAAACTTTATCAATGAATTCTGCAGTTGGCTTCCCAGGCTTAATTCCAGGTACAAAATTTCCGTTTCTCTTCAAGTCATCTGCGATTTGGTTAGGGTTAGTAACAATCGCTGTATAGAAGAAAGTAAAGAGGATGATCATTACAAAAAGTAGGATGTTATAACCTACACCTTGGAAGTCTGTAAGACTTTGGAGGATTTTGTTATCTCTGAAAGTTTCAGAGTTTTGGAGCAATGCTGGTAAGAACATGATCGCTTGAGCGAAGATGATCGGCATTACCCCTGCACTGTTCACACGAAGTGGGATGTACGAGCGAGAGCCCTCTCCTTTCGGCATGAATCCAGTGCTTTGAGCTAAACTAGCCATTTGCACAGGAATTCTTCTAATCGCTTGCGTGATTGCAACTACCGCACCTATGATAAGTACTAAGAATGCAAGCTCAATAAGGAAGAAGAACAATGTTTGTGAAGTCGCTTCGGTGTAGAAACCTCTTGGGATGTCAGATACGATACCGATCATGATGATCAATGAAGTACCGTTACCGATTCCTTTGTCTGTGATTTTCTCACCGATCCACATTACGAATAACGTGCTACAAGTGAGGATGATAACAGAAGTGATTGTCCACATAGCACCGTCTGGGTGAGCTGCATCGTCAACGTATTGAGTGATGTAGCTAGGAGCTTGAACGATAGCAATTGCAATTGTCAGGAATCTTGTCCATTGATTGATTTTCTTACGTCCGCTTTCACCGTCTTTCTGGAGCTTTTGGATGCTAGGCACCGCGAGTCCGAGAAGCTGGATAACGATCGATGCAGAGATGTAAGGCATTACACCTAAAGCAAAGATGGAAGCACGACTGAACGCGCCTCCTGTAAAGAGACCAAGGAATTGGAGGATACCACCTTGTTGACCCGAGTCGAGTTTGGAGGCATCAATACCTGGGAGGATAATAAAAGATCCAATTCGGTAGACGAGTAATAGCATCAACGTGAAGCCAATTTTCTTTCTCAGCTCTTCGTGTCTGTATATATCCCCTATTTTCTTGATAAATTCTTTCATAAAAGTCTTAGAGTGTAGTAACAGTACCGCCTAATTTTTCAATTGCATCTTTTGCAGTTGCAGAGAATCCGTGAGCTGAAACGTTCAACTTACCTTTGAGTTCTCCACGACCTAAGATTTTCACTAGATCTTTTTTACCGCAGATACCGTGTTCAATAAGGGTGTCCATATTGATTTCAGTGATGCTGTATTTTTCAGACAAGAATTGAAGAGTATCGAGGTTGATACCTTTGTATTCTACGCGGTTGATGTTCTTAAAGCCGAATTTTGGAAGACGACGTTGAAGAGGCATTTGACCACCTTCGAAGCCGATTTTGCGTTTAGTACCTGAGCGCGAACCAGCACCTTTGTGACCACGTGTAGAAGTTCCACCGTGACCAGAACCTTCTCCGCGTCCGATACGCTTGCGATTCTTTACAGATCCTTTAGCAGGCTTTAGTGTATTAAGATTCATATCAATATCCTTTTTAGGAGGTAATCAATTATTTGTATTCCACTTTAAGCAGGTGGCTAACTGCGCGGATCATTCCTTCGATGTTTGGAGAAAGATCTTTTTCCACAGGTACGTTTAGTTTTTTGATACCTAGAGCTTCGATCGTCAATTTCTGACGCTTAGGCTGGTCGATAGCGGAACGTACTTGGGTGATAACAACTTTTGCCATTTCTATGATGTATTAACCGTTGTATACTTTTTCAAGAGAGATACCTCTCATTCTAGCAACATCATGAGGATTTCTCAAGCGAGAAAGAGCATCAAGAGTAGCTTTTACTACGTTGTGAGGGTTTGAAGAACCTTTAGACTTAGCTAATACGTCCTTTACACCTGCCGATTCCAATACTGCACGCATTGCACCACCTGCGATAACTCCAGTACCTAGAGAAGCTGGTTTGATGAATACACGAGCACCACCGAATTTGCCATCCTGTTCGTGAGGAATAGTACCTCTGTGAATTGGAACTTGGATTAGGTTTTTCTTAGCGTCTTCCACTGCTTTTGTTACAGCTTCAGAAACTTCCTTAGATTTTCCTAGACCATGGCCTACTACTCCGTTTTCGTTACCAACTACCACGATAGCTGCGAATCCGAAAGTACGTCCTCCTTTTGTCACTTTAGTAACACGATTAACGGCTACTAGGCGATCTTTTAATTCTGTTTCGCTTGAGCGAACTGTTCTTGCGTCTGCCATGAGTTCTATTAGAATTTAAGGCCTGCCTCGCGGGCTGCTTCGGCCAATGATTTGACACGTCCATGATATAGGTAACCGCCACGATCGAAAACTACTTCTTCGATACCAGCTGCCTTTGCTCTTTCAGCGATTTGCTTTCCGACCAATTTAGCTTGTTCGGTTTTAGCCACTTTCTGAGCATCTTTCATAGAAAGAGATGAAGCAGATGCGATTGTTACTCCTTTAAGATCATCAATGATCTGGGCGTAAATTTGGCTATTGCTGCGGAAAACAGAAAGACGAGGTCTTGAATCTGTTCCTTTAACAGTAGCTCTAATTCTTGTGCGAATTTTTGCTCTACGAGCTTCTTTGCTGAATGCCATTGCTTGTATCTATTATTTAGCTGCTGACTTACCAGCTTTTTTGCGTACAAATTCTCCAACGTAACGGACACCTTTTCCTTTGTAAGGCTCCGGAGCACGAAGGCTGCGGATCTTAGCAGCAACTTGTCCTAGTAGTTGCTTATCGAAGCTTTCAAGTTCGATGCTTGGGTTTTCCCCTTTTTCTGCTTTTGCAGAAACTTTGATTTCACTTGGAAGTTCGAATACGATTGGGTGAGAGAAACCAAGCGTAAGCTCTAGCTGTTGGCCAGTTGCTTTAGCTCTGTAACCTACCCCGATCATTTCGAGATTTCTTTTCCATCCAGTGCTCACACCAACAATCATGTTGTTGATTAGAGAGCGGTATAGACCGTGTTTAGATCTTGCGTCTCTGTGATCACTAGTTCTTGAAAGGGTTACTTGTCCATCAGCGATATCGATATTGATTGCTCCATCGATTTCTTGATGTAATTCCCCTTTTGGTCCTTTCACCTTAACTACACCATTAGCGAAAGTAACTTCCACTCCTGATGCGATGGTGATGGGTGCTTTACCTATCCTTGACATTGGTCAGTAATTTAATCTTGTTCTTAATATACGTAGCACAATACTTCTCCACCCACGTGGTCACGGCGCGCTTCTTTGTCAGTCATAACACCACGAGATGTTGACATAACAGCGATACCTAGTCCGTTTAGTACGCGTGGTAGCTCTTCAGCTCCTGTGTACTTACGGTGTCCTGGCGACGAAATTCTTTCGATTTTCGTGATAGCTGGAGTTTTAGTTTTTGGGTTGTACTTCAAAGCGATTTTGATAGTACCTGGTTTTCCGTCCTCAAATTTGTAGTTGAGGATATACCCTTTTTCGTGAAGGATTTTTGTAATTTCCTTTTTCAAATTAGAAGCTGGGATTTCTACCACTTTGTGGCGAGCCATCTGCGCGTTTCTAATACGGGTAAGGTAATCTGCTATTGGATCAGTAAACATTGTTACGTCTGTTTCTTAAGTTATAAATATTACCAGCTTGCTTTTTTAACTCCTGGGATTTTACCGTTAAGGGCAAGTTCGCGGAATTGGTTACGGCAAAGACCGAATTGACGCATGTAACCACGAGGGCGACCAGTCAATTGGCAACGGTTGTGAACACGAACCGCGCTGCTGTTTTTTGGGAGCTTTTGAAGTGCGTCCCAATCTCCTGCAGCTTTCAACTCTTCGCGCTTAGCTGCGTATTTTTCAACCAAAGCGATGCGTTTACGCTCGCGGGCTTTCATTGATTCCTTAGCCATGGTATTCTTTAAGTGGTAATATTATTTTGTAAATGGGAATCCGAATTCTTCTAGAAGTGCTTTAGCCTCTTCATTAGTTCTAGCAGTAGTAACGAACGTGATGTCCATACCATTGATAGCCTTAATTTTGTCTAGATCGATTTCAGGGAAGATGATTTGTTCTTTCACACCGAATGTGAAGTTACCTCTTCCGTCGAATCCAGTAGCTCTTACTCCACGGAAGTCACGAGTTCTTGGCAAAGATACAGAAATTAGACGATCTAAAAATTCGTACATTCTGTCACCTCTTAGGGTCACCTTTGCTCCTACTGCAACACCTTTACGGAGTTTGAAGTTAGAGATATCTTTTGTAGCGAGTGTTGCCACTGCTTTTTGTCCGCTGATAAGCGTCATTTCGTCAACAGCTGCATCGATAAGTTTTTTATCTGCAGTAGCTTTACCTAAACCTTGGTTCAAGCAAACTTTAACGATACGAGGCACTTGCATGTTCGAAGTGTATTCGAAACGAGCCATTAATTTAGGCGCAACTTCCTCAGTGTATTTTGTTCTTAGACGTGGTGCGTAGCTCATTTGAGTGTCTCCCCTGATTTTTTAGAATAGCGCTCGAGTTTTCCTTCAGAATTTTTTCTGCGGCCTACGCGAGTAGCGTTGCCTTTAGTATCGATCACCATCAAGTTGCTGATGTGGATTCCGGCCTCGACTTTCTCGATACCGCCTTGTGGGTTTTGTGCAGAAGGCTTGCGGTGTTTAGTCACAATATTCACACCTTCTACGATTGCGCGATCGTTAGAGCGGTCCACGCTGGTCACACGAGCTTGTTTGCCCTTGTGCTCACCTGAGGTAACCACTACTGTATCGCCTTTTTTTATTTTGAGTCGCTTAAACATCGCTCTGTTTTTTTACTGATTAAAGTACTTCTGGGGCTAATGAAACAATTTTCATGTAGTCTTTCTCACGCAGTTCGCGCGCCACTGGACCGAAGATACGTGTTCCACGTAGTTCACCTTGGTTGTTAAGGAGAACGACAGCGTTATCGTCGAAACGGATATAGCTACCATCTGCTCTTCTTACCTCTTTTCTAGTGCGAACGATTACTGCTTTAGAGACAGCACCTTTCTTCACGTTACCGCTGGGAAGTGCATCCTTTACGGTAACCACGATTTGGTCACCCAGCGAAGCGTAGCGGCGGCGTGTACCACCTAACACACGGATCACGAGAACTTCGCGTGCACCGCTGTTATCAGCTACTTTTAGTCGAGACTCATTTTGTATCATAGCTCAAAAACTTTTTTACGGCTTATTTAGCCTTTTCGATAATCTCTACCAATCTCCAGCGCTTCAATTTGCTGAGCGGACGAGTTTCCATTATTCTTACTGTGTCACCGATTCCGCACTCCTCTTTTTCGTCATGTGCCATGAACTTTTTAGAGTGCTTAACGAATTTACCGTATTTTGGGTGCATCACTTTCGTTTCAACAGTCACCACTACGGACTTATTCATTTTATTGGAGGTAACTACCCCAATTCTTTCTTTACGGAGATTCCTTTCCATTACAAGGATCCTTATTTAATGTTTTTTCTTTCGTTTAAAACCGTCTGCATGCGTGCGATATCACGGCGCTTAGCGCGGATAAGCATGGGGTTTTCTGTTCCTGCGATGTTATGGTTAAATTTCATTTTAGCCAAGTTCGCATTTTCTTCCTTGATTTTTTCAAGGATGTCATTATCTGACATATTTCTAACGTCTGCAGCTTTCATTGCTGTAATTATTATTCTACGTAATCAGGTCGAACGATGAATTTGGTACGGCATGGCAATTTTTGAGCTGCCAAGCGTAGAGCTTCTTGAGCCACCGCCAGTGGAACACCTTCTGCTTCGAAAAGGATTCTTCCTGGCTTGATCACTGCTACCCAGTGATCAGGGGCACCTTTACCCTTACCCATACGTACTTCCGCTGGTTTGGTAGTGATTGGTTTGTCTGGGAAAATGCGGATCCACACTTTACCTTCTCTTTTCATGAACCTTGTAAGTGCTACACGGGCAGCTTCAAGCTGGCGTGAAGTGATGAATCCTTCGTCCAAGGTTTTGATTGCGAAGCTACCGAAGGCTAATTGAGATCCGCGGTGAGCGATACCTTTAATTTTGCCTTTCTGCTGCTTTCTGTATTTCGTCCTTTTTGGCTGTAACATGGTCGTTTATCTTGACTCAGTTTCTATTTCTTATTTATCCGCGGCCTTTTCTTTCGCCACCACGTGAATTACCACCTCTGCGGTTGTCGCGTCCACCACGATCATCTCTTCCACTTCTCTCTGGAGCACCAGTACGCTTTTGCGTAGTAGCTTGGCCAAAGTTAGGGCTTAGATCGCGCTTTCCGTAAACTTCTCCGCGGCAGATCCATACTTTCACACCGATACGTCCGTAAGCTGTGTGAGCTTCTGCGTGATGATAATCGATATCAGCGCGTAGTGTGTGAAGTGGTGTACGACCTTCTTTGTATGTCTCAGAGCGAGCGATTTCAGCACCGTTCAAACGGCCAGAGATCGTTACTTTGATACCTTCAGCACCCATTCTCATGGAGCTTCCGAGTGACATCTTAGTTGCACGGCGGTAGCTGATACGACCTTCGATTTGGCGGCAGATACCGTCTGCTACTAAGCGAGCATCCAATTCTGGGCGTTTAATTTCGAAGATGTTGATTTGAACATCCTTTCCGGTAAGTTTCTTCAACTCTTCCTTTAGTTTGTCCACTTCTGATCCAGCTTTTCCGATAATGACACCTGGACGGGCAGTGTTGATCGTAACGGTAACGAGTTTAAGCGTTCTTTCGATTACGATTTTAGATACAGACGCTTTTTTCAAGCGTGCCATCAGATACTTACGGATTTTATCGTCTTCAACGATTTTGTCACCGTAGTTCTTACCGCCGTACCAATTGCTGTCCCAGCCCTTGATGAAGCCGAGTCGGTTACCTATCGGGTTACATTTTTGTCCCATTCTAGCTTCCTGTGTTATTTTTTATCCAAAATGATTGTAACGTGATTGCTGCGCTTACGGATGCGGTGTGCGCGTCCTTGTGGTGCAGGGCTGATGCGCTTAAGAGTACGTGAAACGTCCACGCGGATCTCTTTAACGATCACATTTGAAGTTGCGATATCTTCACCAGCATTTTTAGCTTGCCAGTTGCTGATAGCAGAGCGAAGAAGCTTTTCCATAGGAAGTGCTGCATGCTTGCGAGTGAACTTCAAAATATTGAGTGCTGCAACAACTTCTTTTCCGCGGATGATATCTGCGACCAATCTCATCTTACGAGGAGAAGATGGTTCGTTGTTCAACTTTGCGAAAGAGTTGCTCTTGCGCTCTTCTTTAAGCCTTTCGGCCATTAATCTTTTACGGGCTCCCATTTTTTCTATTCTTTAGTCGGGATTATTTTCTGTTACCTGAGTGACCACGGAAGTTACGTGTTGGAGAGAATTCTCCAAGTTTGTGACCTACCATGTTTTCTGTCACGTACACTGGAATGAATTGCTTTCCATTGTGTACAGCGATAGTGAGACCTACGAAATCAGGACTGATAGTTGAAGCTCTGCTCCAAGTCTTGATAACATTTTTCTTACCTGCTGCTTGCGCTTCCTCTACTCTCTTAGCGAGTTTGTAGTGGATGAAAGGCGGTTTTTTAAGTGACCTTGCCATTGCTTATCTTATTTCTTTCTGCGTTCGATGATAAATTTAGAAGAAGGCTTTTTCGTCTTACGAGTTTTGTAGCCTTTTGCTGGAGTACCCTTGCGTGAGCGTGGGTGACCACCTGATTGGCGACCTTCACCACCACCCATTGGGTGATCTACTGGGTTCATTGCAACACCACGAACACGAGGCTTGCGACCTTGCCAACGTGAGCGACCTGCTTTACCAGAGCGCACGAGGTTGTGTTCTGAGTTTGAAACAACACCGATAGTAGCGATACAATCAGCAAGGATCAAACGAGTTTCACCAGAAGGAAGTGAGATCACAGCATAAGCTCCGTCGCGTGCAGCGAGTTGAGCATAGCTACCAGCACTTCTTGCAATGGCGCCACCTTTACCTGGCTTCATTTCGATATTATGGATCGTAGTTCCAAGTGGAATATCTCTTAGTGGAAGTGCGTTTCCAATTTCTGGAGCCGCACCAGCACCGCTCATGATAGTCTGACCTACAGTCAAACCTTGAGGAGCTAGGATATATCTCTTTTCACCATCAGCGTATTCTACTAGAGCGATACGAGCAGAGCGGTTTGGATCGTATTCGATCGTCATCACTTTAGCTTCTACTTCATGCTTGTTACGCTTGAAGTCGATCAAACGGTATCTACGCTTGTGACCGCCACCAATCATACGCATAGTGCGCTTACCTTGGTTGTTACGACCACCGGTCTTTTTCATTGGCACAACCAATGCCTTGAAAGGCTTGTCAGTTGTGATTTCGTCGAAAGTCTGTGCGACTTTGAAGCGAGTACCCGGAGTTACCGGATTAAGTTTTCTAATGCCCATTTCTCGAGTATATCTTAAATGTTGGCGTAAAAGTCAATTGTGTCACCAGCTGCAAGCGAGATGATCGCTTTCTTGTAGCTAGCTGAGCGGCCTTCGATGATACCAGTTTTGGTATAGCGAGTTTTGCGCTTGCCGTCGTAGCGAATAGTATTCACCGCAGTAACAGTAACACCGTATGTTTTCTCGACCGCTTTCTTGATCTCGATTTTGTTAGCGTTAACGTTTACGATGAATCCGAATTTGCCCTGCTTCTCTTGGATAGCAGTCATCTTTTCGGTAACGAGTGGTTTGATCAAAATTTCCATGGCGCTTACTTTTTCAAGATTTCTGTAACCACTTCGTGAGCGTTACCAACGAACACGATGTTATTACTGTTCATGATATCATAGGTGTTTACCATGTTCGCGATTTGAACGTTCGCCTTTTGAAGGTTACGAGAAGAAAGGTAAACTGCATCGTTTCTTTCAGAAATCAATACGAGAGTCTTCTTGTCGCTTAGGTTCAAATTCTTGATTACTTGAGCAAACTCCTTCGTTTTTGGAGAAGCAAAATTAATTGCATCTATAACTAGGATTCCGTTATCTTTTGCTTTGTAAGACAATGCAGAAGCACGAGCCAAACGTTGAGTAGTTTTATTGACCTTGATATCGTAAGTACGAGGACGAGGACCGAATGTGCTACCACCTTGACGGAACAATGGGTTTTTGATACTTCCCTTACGAGATCCACCAGTTCCTTTTTGCTTGTGCAATTTGCGAGTAGATCCATGGACCTCACCGCGGTGCTTTGTCTTGTGAGTACCTGTACGTTGAGCTGCTAGGTAGCGCTTAACATCTAGGTAGATTGCGTGATCATTAGGTTCGATTGCGAACACTGTATCATCGAGAGTAACCTTGTTACCCGTCTTTTGACCTTGAATATTTAATACTTCCAGTTGCATGTTACTTCACGATTAAAACGGTAGCACCATTAAATCCTGGTACCGCACCTTTGATGAGTATTAGATTTTCTTCTGGAAGAACTTTCACAACTTCTAGGTTCTGAACAGTTCTACGGTCACCTCCGGTTCTTCCTGCCATGCGCATTCCTGGGAATACACGTGATGGGTCAGAAGACGCACCGAGTGAACCTGGTGCACGAAGACGGTTGTGTTGTCCGTGAGTGCTCTCACCTACCCCAGCAAATCCGTGGCGCTTTACAACACCTTGGAAACCTTTACCTTTTGTGGTACCGATTACGTCAACGTTTTCTCCTTCAGTGAAAATGTCAGAAAGAGTGATTACATCTCCTAGTTTTACTTCTGTATCGAAACCATCTACTTCGAAGATGAATCTCTTTGGAGTAACACCAGCCTTCTTGAAGTGACCTTGCATAGGCTTAGATGTATTCTTTTCTTTCTTATCGCCGAAGGCGATTTGAACAGCTTGGTAGCCGTCCTTTTCTGTGGTCTTGATCTGTGTCACCACACATGGACCAGCCTCTATCACCGTGCATGGAATATTCTTTCCAGCGGCACTGTAGACACTAGTCATCCCGACCTTTTTACCAATGAATCCTGGCATGTGTTTAATTTATTTAGTTGTGACTACACTTTGATTTCTACTTCAACTCCGCTTGGTAGCTCAAGCTTCATTAACGCATCTACTGTCTTTGAAGAAGAGCTGTAGATGTCTAGAAGGCGCTTGTAAGAGCTTAACTCGAACTGTTCGCGAGCCTTCTTGTTAACGTGCGGTGAGCGCAATACGGTGTAAATTCTTTTGTGTGTAGGAAGTGGAATTGGACCATTCACTACTGCACCGGTTGCCTTTACTGTTTTCACAATCTTCTCTGCTGATTTGTCAACTAGATTGTGATCGTAGGACTTTAATTTAATTCTGATCTTTTGAGCCATCTACTGGTTATTATTAGGCGTTGGCTTTTCCTTTCACTTTAGCGATTACTGCTTCTGCTACGTTGTTCGGAGCTGGAGAGTAGTTGCTGAATTCCATTGTTGATGTTGCACGTCCTGAGGTGATGGTACGTAAGTCTGTTACATAACCAAACATTTCAGAAAGAGGAACTTTACCATTGATTACGGTTGCACCGTTTCTTTCGCTTGTTCCTTCGATCATACCACGACGCTTGTTCAAGTCACCGATTACATCACCCATGTTTTCAGCTGGTGTAACGACTTCAAGTTTCATGATAGGCTCGAGAAGAATTGGCTTACACTTAGGCATCGCTTCGCGGTAAGCCATTTTAGCGCACAATTCGAAAGAAAGAGCATCAGAGTCAACTGCGTGGAATGAACCATCGTTCAACTCTACTTTCAAAGAATCTACTGGATAACCAGCTAGAACACCGTTGTTCATTGCTTCTTTGAAACCCTTTTCAATTGATGGGATGAATTCACGAGGAATGTTACCACCTTTGATATTGTTCACGAATACAAGACCTGGTTTCTCTGCGTCGTTATTTGGACCGATGTTGATAACGATATCAGCGAATTTACCACGACCACCTGACTGCTTTTTGTAAACCTCGCGGTGATCTGTTGTGCCTTGGATAGTTTCTTTGTAAGATACTTGCGGAGCACCTTGGTTACATTCCACTTTGAATTCACGCTTCAAACGGTCAACGATGATCTCAAGGTGAAGCTCACCCATACCAGAGATGATTGTTTGTCCAGAATCTTCGTCAGTTCTTACGCGGAACGTTGGATCCTCTTCTGCAAGTTTAGCTAGTGCCATACCCATCTTATCAGAGTCAGCTTGAGTCTTAGGCTCAACTGCGATACCGATAACTGGTTCTGGGAAGTTCATTGCTTCAAGAACGATTGGGTTCTTTTCATCGCAAAGGGTATCCCCTGTTTTGATGTCTTTGAAACCAACCACTGCAGCGATGTCACCAGCAGCCAATCTTTCGATTGGGTTTTGCTTGTTAGCGTGCATTTGGAAGATACGAGAGATACGTTCTTTGTTTCCGCTACGTGTGTTTAGGACATAAGAACCTGCTTCAAGTACACCAGAATATGCACGAGTGAATGCTAGACGACCTACGAATGGGTCAGTAGCGATTTTGAAAGCTAGACCAGCGAATGGTTCGTTGAAGTCTGGCTTACGAGAAATTTCTTCCTCTGTATCTGGGTTAGTACCCTTAATGCTTTCCTTATCTAGTGGGCTAGGAAGAAGTTCCATCACTAGGTCAAGCATTGTTTGAACACCTTTGTTTTTGAATGATGATCCGCATACCATTGGAACAATCTTCATATCAAGGCAAGCTTGACGAAGTGCATCCAAGATTTCACGTTCAGTGATTGAGTTTGGATCATCGAAGAACTTCATCATCAAGTTGTCATCGTATTCAGAGACAGCTTCAAGAAGTTTTTCGCGATACTCAGTAGCTTCTTCCAACAAATCAGCTGGGATATCTACTACTTCGTATGTCATACCCTTATCAGACTCATTCCAGATCATTCCACGGAAGTTGATCAAGTCAACTACACCTTTGAAATCATCTTCAGCTCCGATTGGGATTTGAAGAGGAACCGCGTTGCTACCAAGCATGTCTTTCACCTGCTTAACGACTTTCAAGAAGTCAGCACCTTGGCGGTCCATTTTATTTACGAAACCGATACGAACAACGCTATAGTTGTCAGCCAAACGCCAGTTAGTTTCAGATTGTGGTTCAACACCGTCAACTGCACTGAAGAGGAACACTAGTCCATCAAGTACGCGAAGTGAGCGGTTTACCTCAACTGTAAAGTCAACGTGACCTGGAGTATCGATAATGTTTACGTGATATTTATTTCCACGGTAGTTCCAGAAAACTGTAGTAGCAGCAGAAGTAATAGTGATACCTCTTTCTTGCTCTTGAGCCATCCAGTCCATGGTAGCAGCACCGTCGTGAACTTCACCAATCTTGTGGTTTACACCAGCATAGTAAAGAATACGTTCAGTGGTAGTTGTTTTTCCTGCATCGATGTGAGCAGCAATACCAATATTTCTTGTATATCTAAGGTCGCGTGACATTTCTTTCTCTCTTTATTGTATTGCTATATTAGAAGCGGAAGTGTGAGAATGCTTTGTTAGCTTCAGCCATACGGTGAACGTCTTCTTTCTTTTTGAAAGCAGCGCCTTCACCCTTAGATGCAGCGATAATCTCGTTAGCGAGTTTCTCAGACATGCTCTTTTCATTTCTTCCACGAGCATAACCGATCAACCATTTCATCGCCATTGAATTTTTACGTTCATCGCGGATTGGAGATGGGATTTGGAAAGTAGCACCACCTACACGACGGCTTCTCACCTCTACAGCTGGAGTAACATTCTCCAATGCTTTCTTCCAAATATCAAGACCGTTTTCACCAGTCTTAGTTCCTACCTTTTCGATAGAATCGTAGAAAATTGCAAATGCAGTTCCTTTCTTTCCTTGCAACATAAGGTTGTTAACGAATTTCGTTACAACTACTTCGTTGAACTTTGGGTCTGGAAGTACCGCAATTTTTTTGGCCTTTCTTCTTCTCATGATTTATTTATCTTGAAAGGATTATTTTTTAACTTTTGGACGTTTTGTTCCGTACTTCGAACGGCGCTGACCGCGACCATTTACTCCGGCAGTATCAAGAGCTCCACGCACGATGTGATAACGCACACCTGGTAAGTCCTTCACACGACCACCGCGCACTAGCACGATAGAGTGCTCCTGTAGGTTGTGACCTTCACCACCGATGTAGGCGATGATTTCAAAACCATTCGTAAGACGAACTTTCGCTACCTTACGAAGAGCAGAGTTTGGTTTCTTTGGAGTAGTAGTATACACCTTAGTGCATACTCCTCTGCGCTGTGGGCAAGAGGTCAAAGCGGCCGACTTACTTCTGTAAGTTTTAGGCTCGCGTCCTTTACGTATTAATTGTTGAACCGTTGGCATTATTCTAAGTTCCTTTTTTTCACGTTGTTCCGATCGAGTTGTTTCGACCTAAAAAACGGGCTGCAAAAATACTCAGAGAATTCGTCCGTGCAAGCATTCATGCAAAATAATTCTTCTTTTTTTATTTACAACTCGTAAAACAATAATAATCAAGCGATTAAATATTAGTCAGACCCCAAAATTAGACTGTTTTTTGATAATTTTTCGCCCCTTGTCGACTTCCATCTACCCCGCTGAGAATCAAAAAAAAAGGAGTTGTCAACGAACAGTTGTGAAAATTATTACAATCACAAAGCGCTCATATTCAGTGCATTAACCGATTTTAACAATCGATTTTACTAGTGCCTAAATCACTGAAAATCTATGTCTTGAAGTGACCTTGAATCGAATATTAAAAACTTATTGAATTTTTCAATATCGTAAGAAACCATATAGACGATAGCAATTTTAAGACCCCACTAGGGGTAAAATTCAACATTGGTGTCATTACCAAAAAACCTAGTGTTTACATTGGCTCCAACATATCCCTACCCTTTGGAAACTCACACATCGGCAGCTATCATTCCAGCGAGAGATCCTCTTGCCTTTGATCGCTTATTCCAAGACTATTTCGTTCCCCTGACCCACTATGCCCGTCTTTACATCAAGGATGAAGACGAAGCAAAAGACCTCGTGCAAAAACTATTTACTCAAATGTGGGAACAGCCTGAGCGGTTTGAAGCTGATAGCTCCATTCAAGGATTACTCTACACTTCAGTAAAGAACCGTTGCCTCAATTGGCTCAAACATGAAAAGGTAAAGCAAGACCATCAACAACACGCTGCAAGGACAGGGAAAACGATGTATGTAGTTCAGGATGATGATAGCTCTGATCTAGAAGTAAAAATCGAAAAAGCGCTGCAACTCCTACCTGAGCAGTGTCGACGTGTATTTGAACTGAGCAGGATTGATGGATTAAAGTACAAGGAAATAGCTGAACAACTTGGAATCTCTATAAAAACAGTGGAAGTGCATATGGGCAAGGCTCTCCGGCACATGCGAACGGAGCTCGCAGAATACCTCCCTCTCCTCCTACTTCTTTTCCCTCATCTTTTTTAATAGAACCTATGAATACGATTCCAGAAAATATTGATACCCTCATTACAGCTCATTTAAACAATGAACTGAATGATCAAGAAACGGCGCAACTGCTTGCTTGGATTGAAGCCTCTGATGAGCACTTGACTCACTTCCATAAAATGGCGCAGGCGCATGAATTGCTTTATAAATCAAGAAACACCGAAACAGCGGCGCGTCCTTGGATGGCTAAGAAAACAAATCAACGAACGTGGTGGATGGTAGCTGCGGCGGCAACGATTGTAGGCCTTGCGGTAACGCTTTTTCTGATGCCTAACTCTTCCAATTATAAACTTGCAACGACCGATGTACCCATGCAAGACACACTTCCTGATGGAACTATTTTATCATTGGAAAAAGAGTCATCTATCTATCATCAATACAATGAAAAAAGCCAGAAGCACGAATACACATTGGTGGGCCAAGCCTCTTTTGATGTGCGCTCCGAGCAAGCACTGATGGTGCGCACGGGACCGTTGGTGATTGAAGATATTGGGACGGTCTTTACGGTGATAAACAACCCTAACGATACCGTCATTACCATCATTGTTCAGGATGGTAAGGTGCGATGCAGCGATCAATTGCACCCGCCTGTATTACTGGCCGTCGGAGAAACCGCCAATTTTTCCAAAAAAACAAATCAATTTATAGTTTCCAAAACACGATCTGCCCGTCCATTTCATTTTAACTTTACGAATGAGAAAATTGAAAACGTGATCGCTGTATTGAACGAATACTACGAGACTGAAATCTATTATTCCCCTGAAATTAAAGACTGCCGAATAAACGTTCGGTTTGAGGATGAAAAACTTTCTTTCATTCTTGCAGTGATTGCCTCAACCATTGATGCGTCGCTTGTTCAGGAGAATAACAACTACAAACTATTGGGCAATGAATGTCATTAAACGACTCCTCACTTTATTGATTGCGCTTTTTCCTATCCTCTCTGTAGCACAAGTTCTTGAGAGGCGTATCACTTACAAGTGTCAATCGCAAACTATCGCGAACGCATTGCGCCAATTGGAGCAACAAGAGAATATTGTTTTCTCTTTTTCCCCATCCACGATTGATGGTCAAAAAATCGTGAGCATCAACACTGTGAATACTCCCCTGCGCGGGGCTTTATTAGAGTTAATTGGTTCTACATACAACTTCAAAGAATCGAAAAATTATATCATCATCACAAGAGACTCCAAGGCATCGAAGTACACAGCCATTAAAGGATATGTGGAAGACTCGAATGGTCGTTCGGTAGATGGTGCGACCGTGTACCATCAAGGCTCTCGTAGATCAGCCAATACCAATGCTGCTGGGTATTATCAGTTGTATATCGAGCGCGACCTGGATCCTATGTCATTACAAGTGGGCAAGGCAAACCTTGCAGACACCGCTATAAAACAGCTTCAAAGTAGTAGTAATTACGAACCACTTACACTTCGTGCACAAAGCGACACGACCCTATACACCTACCTTTCAGGAGTGAAGCGAGGCATCAACGATGTCAGTCAAGATATCGCTTCATTCTGGATTAAGAATCGCATTGAAGTGCAAAATGTGGATGATACTATTTACCGTGCCGCGCAAGTAAGCTTTGTGCCGTTCGTTGGCACCAATCGCAAACTCTCGGCGAATTGTAGTAACGCCTTTTCATTTAACATTCTCGGCGGCTATGCATTTAGTTCTCGTGCATTTGAGTTCGCTGGATTATTTAATATGAATCGAGAAAATGCCATTGGTTTTCAATTGGCAGGGCTCTATAACATCAATGGAGGAACACAGCATGGAGCGCAGATTTCAGGGCTATTTGGATATAACCAAAGAGCATCGTGCGGCTTTCAGTTGGGGGGACTTTTTAACATCAATCCCGGAGGATTTTCAGGGATGAATATCGCGGGATTAGTTCATTATTCTGGGTTCAATTCAAGTGGCTTCACATTGTCTGGTGTTGGGAATGTGCAGCGCGGTGAATACAAAGGCGTGCAGTTGGCAGGAGTGTTTAATGTAGCCCACAGTGCCACTGTTCAGATCGGTACATTCAATGTGGCAAAGCATGCAAAGACACAGATCGGTGTGATCAATATTGCTGATTCTGTTAGTGGTGTGCCTATCGGTGTATTTAGCTTGATAAAGAAGGGTTATCACAAAGTGGAGATCAGCTATGACAGTGATAAATATTTGAATGGTGCGCTCAGATTGGGCGTTTCTAAGCTCTACACCATCTATTTTGCTGGAATGAAACCAAGTGCTCCAGACAGTACCGAATGGACATTCGGTTTTGGTTTCGGAACCTCTCCAAAAGTTTCTTATCGCACAAGATTAAATTTTGATTTAACTACTCAACAAATGATAGAAGGCGGATTTGCTGAGTACTACAATATTCGAACACAATTTCAAGTGGGTGTAGAAAGCCAAATTTTCAAACATTTAGCCCTATTCGCTGCCGTCAATGTCAACTATTTGACAGTAGACTCTCGAGATCCGTACGATGCATTTGAGAGTCCACTTTATCGTATCAACGAAAATCCGACCGACTGGTGGATCGGCGCGAGGGCGGGGGTGAGAATTTTCTAACGACAAGGGACAAACGACAAACGACAAGGGACAAACGACAAGGGACAAGGGACGAATTCAATGACAAATTACAAGTGACAAATGACAAATTCAATGACAAATTCAATGACAAGTGATCTCGGCGGTGCCGAGATGGAATGAATTTCGAATCGAGAATTGAGAATTGAGAATTGAGAATTGAGATTTTTTTTTGAATTCGAGTAAGGGTGATTGGGGAGTTGGGGGTCTTCTTGATGTATGGCGGATTTGCTGTGCATCATTAACTACTCAAAATTTTCTTCATGAAACCTTTATTTCTTTTTCGCGCTATCGCGCTTGTTTTTTTCACTATTTGTTCGACGATTTTGTCTGCTCAACAACTTACACAAACCATTCGTGGGACGGTGATGGACAATCTTTCTTCACAGCCACTTCCAGGTGTTAATGTGATTGTTTATGGAACCGATCCGATCATCGGTGCGGTGACGGATATGGACGGTCAATTTCGAATCGCAAATGTTCCTATCGGATCTCAAACATTGATCATTCAATACACAGGATATAAGACTGGGACCATCCAAAATCTTGAGATCAAGAGTGGAAAAGAAATGGTATTGACAATTCCTCTTGAGGAAGATATTGCGGCGATGGCAGGAGTTGAAATCGTTGCTGAAAGCGACAAGCAGGAGGCGGTGAATAGCATGAGTGGCACGAGTACACGCACTTTTAGTGTTGAAGAAACACAGAAGTTTGCGGCGGCCATCAATGATCCGGGACGCATGGCGCTTTCATTTGCGGGAGTCCAAAGTACCGATGACGGTAACAACAATATTTCCATTCGAGGGAATTCGCCTTTTGGTCTTTTGTGGAGAATGGAAGGTGTGGATATTCCGAGTCCGAATCACTTTGCAGCGCCCGCCACATCTGGCGGTGGTATTTCTATCCTCAGTAGTCAATTGCTATCCAACTCTGATTTCATGACGGGAGCGTTTTCTGCGGAATATGGTAATGCATTGTCTGGAGTGTTTGATTTGAAGTTGCGCAAGGGCAATAATGAAAAGCGTGAGTACACTTTTCAAGCAGGCTTTATGGGAATCGATGCTGCTGTAGAAGGTCCGTTGCGCAAGGGTTACGACGGTTCGTTTTTAGTAAACTACCGCTACTCTACTCTATCGCTACTTTCTAATATTGGTGTAAATGTGGGCGATGGAATTACGAATTTTCAAGACTTGAGTTTTCACGTTTATATGCCCACCAAAAAGAGCGGCACCTTCAGTCTTTTCGGCTTTGGCGGTTTGAGTGATCAGCAATTCAAAGCAGAGTCGGACAGTGCCAAATGGGAATATCGCTCAGATCGTGAGCAAGGGAAATATGTAAGTAATACCATGATGGCCGGGCTCAAGCATTTATATATCATAAATGATCATCATTATATCCAAAGTATTATAAGCGGCTCTGGAGTGAGCATTGGTTATCACCTAAAAGAGTACGATGACAATGTTCGTTTTCAAGAAATATATAATGAGCAATTTGAGCAAAGTAAGTTGACGTACAACACCACATGGAACTGGAAAAAGAATGCGCAACATCATTTTAGAACAGGAGTCTATCTGAATTTACATCGTTTTAATTTATACAAAAACTACTTGGATGAAGTGACTGACGAGTGGTTGAAGCCATTGGATGCATCTGCAGAAATGCGCACTGCACAAGCATTTTCACAATGGAAATATCGTATCACCGATCGACTACAATTTTTGGGTGGATTGCATTTCATAACGGTATTAGATAATGGAACCTACAGCATTGAGCCACGTGGCTCATTGAAATACACGACGAATAAATCACATTCCTGGAGCGCTGGGTACGGCTTGCACAGCCAGGTTCAGCCAATAGGTGTCTATCATGGCGAATCTATAAATGCACTGGGAAATCGTGTGAAGTACAATGAAAATCTTGAGATGAATAAAGCACATCATTTCGTGGTGGGTTATGATCATCGCATTAGTAAATTCTTGCATGCAAAATTGGAAGCTTACTACCAGCACCTTTTCAATATTGCAGTAGAAGACAGAGCAGGATCGAGCTTATCGTCTCTGAATATGGAATATGACTTCATCCTCGAACCCTTTGCTAATAAGGGATTGGGAAGAAACAAAGGATTTGAGTTGACCGTTGAGCAATTCACTAAAAATGGACTTTACTTTTTGTTATCTGGTTCCATTTTTCAATCAGAATATAAAGCAATGGATGGCAAATGGCACAATACCCGATTCAACTCAGGTCGTACGTGTACGTTTACCGGAGGAAAAGAATGGAAGGTTGGAAAATCCGATAAACATAAGACCTTGGGTGTAAATCTGCGTTTGATTTATACGGGAGGTTTGTTTGCCACGCCCATTGATTTGGCAGCCTCATTGGATGCGGGAACGGGAGTGTATGATGAGACCCGTCCGTTTTCGGAAAAGGCACCGGATTATATGCGTGCAGATTTGAAAATTAGCTTGAAAAAAAATAAGGTGAAGACCAGCTCCACCCTATCCTTGGATATTCAAAATGTAACGAATCGTCAGAATATTGGAGGTCGTTATTTCAATGCAGACAAAGGCCAGATTGAAGAGTGGACCATGGTTCCGTTGATTCCAGTTTTGAGTTATAAAATTGAGTTTTAACGGAAGCTCAGATTACCCGAGATAGTATACTCTCCGATGGTAACATGAGCGATGTAGTTGCCGCTTGGGAGTTCGGCTACTTGCGCTTTGGTATCTCTTCCCTTTTTTGTTGCCACTAGTTTTCCGTTAAGGTCGTAAACATTTAATACATAATCTGCATTAGTGCCCCATTCCACTGTAGCGACATCCGTTGCTGGGATGGGGTAAATTTTTAATGGAGGTAATTCGATTTCTGGGATGGATTCCAAATTATAAGCGCATTCAACGATTTCATTTGAAACTCCAGTATTCTTGAGACCTCCACTATACACTACAGGAATATAAAATGAAATAAACTTGATAATGCTCGCATAAAGATAACCTGGAGAATTGTCAATTGGAGAATAAAAGGCATAGTCAGGATTAAGACTTGAGATTGCATTTTCTTCTTGATAAATATCAAATCCCTCTTTGCCTCCAAAAGTCAATTCAACGTCAACTCCAGAATTGCCAATACCTCCGGGAGTGAAAACAGTACTTCCATAAACAAAGTGCAATTGATGATAAGAAAGAGATTGTGAGAATTCAGGAAATGAAATCGTCCACATATTAGCTTGCGGATCATATATCTCCAAAGATTTTTGCCCTTCAAAAAGATTCAATTCAGCATTGTAATAACGGCCCCCAGAAACTACCAATCTTTGTCCATTCAGATAGATTGTAGTAGCAGCGTGATTATCTCTTCCTGAATTTAATGGAGCAATATTTTGCCAAGTATTGGTGGTAGGATCGTACATTTCACAGGATGTTTGTTGGAATCCATTATCTGGATTAAATCCACCGGTTACTATTACTCGCCCGTCTGGTAGAATATTACATGTATGAGAACTTCTCGCAAAGTTCATGCTTGCAGCTTCCTCCACTTCATTTGTGACGGGATTGAATATTTCGCAAGATGTCAAGTTTACATTTCCATCAAAGCCTCCAGTGATCAGCACTCTTCCGTCTTGAAGCAATACTGATCTGTGAAACGATCGTCCGACCACCAAATCAGCTACCGTAGTAAACTCCAACGTTTCAGTATCAAATGCTTCTATAGAAGTCAAATTAGTCAGTCCATTGTATCCGGCGATGATGATGACTCTTCCATCATTCAGCAACTCAGCGGTATGATCAGCATGTGCTTCATTCATTTGATAAAGCACTCCATTATATTCCGCTGTTGATAAGGCACCACCTGCATCATATCCACCTGAAATTAAGTACTCCGGGTAAAAATAAACAGCTGTTGGGTTTGTGAGTGTCATAGAATGAGCGTATCGCGGCACCTCCATTTCTGAAACTATGTAGCACCCCCCTAAGGGGCCTTGCGAATTGGCAATACCCAGAAGACAAAAGAAAAAGAAAGCTAGAAGTAAAAGTTTTTTCATGGTTTAAAAAATAAAGGGTCTGTTATCGCTAACAGACCCTCTAAAGTAAAATAATATTTTATTAATTGGCTAGGCGTTCAAAAATTCTTTCACACTACTCACGATAAGGGTGAGTTGTTCTTCTGTCAACTCCGTGTGCATTGGTAGTGAAATTACCTTTTTGCAGAGCTCTTCAGTTACTGGAAAATCACCTTCCTTGTAACGAGGATCTGTGTAGGCTTTCTGCATATGCAGCGGTACAGGATAGTAGACCATTGCAGGAATGTTTTTCGATGCAAGAAACTCTTGTAATCCAAAACGATCGATGCCATCGGTGACTAATGTGTATTGGTGAAACACGTGCGTGCTGTTGGAAGCGCGCTTCGGTGTGGTCAACTTCGATTCATTTTTAAACGCTTCATCATAAAATGCAGCAGCTTTATTTCTTGCAGCACTGTATTGATCCAAGTATTTCAATTTCACATTGAGCACTGCGGCTTGAACGCTATCGAGGCGTGAATTAACGCCTACAACATCGTGGTAGTAACGCACCGTTTGTCCGTGGTTTGCAATCATGCGCATTTTCTCAGCGAGCTTATCGTCATTGGTGAATAGCGCACCACCATCACCGTAACAACCAAGATTCTTTGACGGGAAAAAGCTAGTGGCGCCGATGTGTCCGATCGTTCCTGCTTTTTGCTTTCTTCCATCACCGAATGAATATTCGGCTCCGATGGCTTGAGCGGTATCTTCAATTACATACAGATTGTGTCGCTTTGCGATATCCATGATTGCTTCCATGTTCGCGCATTGACCGAAAAGGTGCACTGGAACGATTGCTTTTGTCTTTGATGTAACAGCCTTTTCAACTGCAGCTGGATCAATATCAAAAGTACCAGGTAGTACGTCTACCAGCACTGGTTTCAATTGGAGCAATGCGATTACCTCTGCAGTTGCTACATAGGTAAAGCTTGCGGTGATTACTTCATCGCCTGGTTGAAGGTCGAGTGCCATCATCGCAATTTGAAGTGCGTCCGTTCCATTTGCGCATGGAATCACGTGTTTCACCCCGAGATATGCTTCTAAGCTTTGTTGAAATTTCTTTACTTCAGGACCATTGATAAATGCAGTAGAGCGAATAACGTCTAATACAGCTTGGTCGATTTCATTTTGAATGTTCTGGTATTGACTTTTCAAGTCAACCATTTGAATTGGATTCATTGGCTTTAATTGCTGTTGGCGGTAAAGGTAAGTAGATTCAAATGAAATTATTGGTGGCGATTTGTAATGATTTTTTTGGATAGTGCACAACACCTCTTTTCTTTGTAGTATGAATAAGATTCTTTTGTTCTGTGGATTGATGCTAGGGGCGCCACAAATGCGTGCACAATTTCAAGTGCGTGATAGCAGTTTGTTTGACCCGCATGTTTCTATCAGCTGGGGCTTTCAAGTACCAGGTGGGGATATGGCAGATCGCTTTGGTAATAATGGAAGCGTGGGAATTGGCTTTCACGTGAAGACCAAAAAGAATTGGTATTACGGTGTGCAAGGAACGTACATCTATGGTAATCGTGTGAATGAGCCCGGATTGATGTCGAATCTTTATACTTCGGCCGGTGAAATCTTGGACAACCAAGGACAAGTAGCGACGATATTCATTCAACAACGAGGCTATTGCATGACCTTGGATGGAGGGAAATTATTTGATGTGTTGAGTCCAAATCCAAATAGTGGAATATTGGTATATGGCGGTGTTGGCTTCATGCAGCATAAAATCCGCATCGAGCATCAAGAGCATGAAATACGTTTTTTGGAAGATGATTACTTGAAAGGTTATGATCGTTTGACCAATGGATTGTGCCTTTATCAATTTGCGGGATATTCATTGATGTCCAATAATAGACTGATCAATTTCTTTGTGGGTGTTGAGTCGTATCAAGGATTCACGCAAGGTCGTCGAGATTTGAATTTCGATACAGGTCTTACAGACAATGCAAAGAGAATGGATGTACTTTTGGGCGTTAGAGGAGGTTGGGTATTGCATTTATACCGCAGAGCTCCAGATGAATATTACTTCGATTAAAAATTCTTGCACTCACTTTACAACATCGGCATTCATTCATACGGCTTCGCATTGAAGCTGGCATCGCCGTTTGTCTCTAAGGCAAAGTTGTGGACATCTGGAAGGAAAGATGTTATTTCTTCTGTAAAAAAATGGCGTGCGAGTCAGCAGGGGCGGGTGATTTGGATTCATTGTGCCTCATTGGGAGAGTTTGAGCAAGGCCGTCCGATAATAGAGTTTATCAAATCGAATTATCCGGATATTCGAATACTGCTCACCTTCTTTTCTCCTAGTGGATATGAGATTCGAAAGAATTATCATCAAGCGGATTTTATTTGTTATTTGCCTTTGGACACTCCTTCCCTATCGCGCGAATTTGTGCACGCCGCGAATCCTAGTGCGGCAATTTTTGTGAAGTACGAGTATTGGGCGAATTATTTTTTTCAATTAAAGAAAGAGCATATTCCTCTCTTCATTGTGTCGGGAATCTTTCGTGAAGACCAGCGATTTTTTGGCTCACAGAAGGCATTTTGGTCCGATGTTTTTTCGTGCGTGAATCATTTCTTTTTACAAAATAAAAATTCACAATTACTTCTTAAGCGTATTTCTGATCGGCCCTCTACTGTGTGCGGTGATACCAGGTATGATCGTGTAGAAGCCATTGCCAAAGATTTTCAGCCCATTGCGCAAATAGCAGCGTTTGCAGAAGGAACGAATGTCATTATTGGGGGGAGCACTTATTCTACTGAAGAAAAGATTATTCGTGAATTATTGGATGAGCATTCTAATTGGAAGGCCATCATCGCTCCGCATGAGATAGAAGAATCACGTTTGAAAGAGATTGAGCAGTTGTATGGATCGATGATCGTGCGATTTAGTCAATGGAATAAGGAAGCATCGAAAGGCGCTCGTGTGATGTTGATCGACAACATGGGTATGCTCTCACGAATCTATCATTATGGACAAGTCGCATTGATTGGTGGTGGATTTGGAAAAGGAATTCATAATACGTTGGAAGCCGCAGTATATGGAATGCCGTTATTCTTCGGTCCTCGATATCACAAATTCGATGAAGCAATTCAGCTCATTGAAAATGGTGGGGCGGAGAGTTCGGATGAAATATCTGGTTTGCAAAATCGGATAACATTAGCGATGAAAGATCTAGAAAAGCGCAAAAAGATGGGTACTTCGGCGCGTGTTCAGGTAGAAGATAATTTGGGAAGTGTGGCGATAATTGTAAAACACCTTGAAAATCAAGGGATTTTAGCGAGATAATTTTTTTCGAAAAAAATTTGACAAAATGAATATCCGTGCTACATTTGCCGTCCCAAAAGTGTGTTAAGCGAGAATAGCTCAGTTGGTAGAGCATAACCTTGCCAAGGTTAGGGTCGCGAGTTCGAGTCTCGTTTCTCGCTCGAATCTCCCGGTCTGTTTGCAGATCGGGATTTTTTTTAGTATCGCCCTGGTGGTGGAATCGGTAGACACACAGGACTTAAGAGTTCTCGAAGTATTTTTTTCAAATGAAAAAAATATGGAAAGAAAAATTTGAGTGCCTCTGGAGAAATCCAGAGAGTAGAACTGCTTAAATTCGGGGAAGCCCGATCTGACGCGTCAGACAGGTAATCCCGAGCCAAGTCCCAAATAATTGGGAAAGGTGTAGAGACTTAACAGGCAGTGCCTAAATCTTTAATAAGATATGGCAAAGAGAAAGTCCAGACCACAAATTCCGATCATTCGGAAGCACTGAAAAGTGTAGATGGTAAGAAAATCCTGCGGTCAGTAATGACTGTGCGGGTTCAAGTCCCGCCCGGGGTACTGAAAGGGACTTTTCATTAAAAAAATGAGAAGTCCCTTTTTTATTTTCGCTCCAATCCTTTGATAAATCAGCGATTAGAGAGAAAATACAATTTACTTCTATGGTTCGATAATGCTCAATTTTTGCATCATAACCCAAGCCGGCAGGAAACATGGTGTTTTGGAACATCTGTTTTTGGTAGAAGTCGCCACACTCCCACATTTTACTAAGGTTACAAGCCATTTTGCAGGTGTAATTTACTAGCTCCTTTGGGTTCGATAAATTTTGTTCCAATTTTGCCAGTTCTTCAGAAATGCCTTTAATCTTCTTTTCCATTTCCTCGCCAAACTCGGTATAAACGTCCAAACTTACCTGCCCTAAAGCATGTCTTTTGCGTAAGATTTTAAACTCCTCTTCCGCAGCATGTAATTGCAAGGAAAGTCCCTTTTTCTCGCTTGTGTTGGTTTCTGTCAGATTTTCCCAAGTGTAACCTAATTGTGCTTTTAAAGGCTCTAAATAGACAGGATTTACTTCGTATTGAGATAATAGTTCCTGAAATTTTGAGTGCATGATCTTGACGCTTCTATTGACGTGTATTCCAATCTTGTTGACTTTATAGTAATAAAGCCCTTTCTTTCTCACAAGATAACCCGTAAAGGGAACACCGGTTTCGGCATCTTTTACAAATACCCGAAGCGGCAAGTTATCATTTACTTTATTGCATTTAAAACCCTCTGTTTTCTTAAGTTCGTTAACTCTGAAAAATAATTCTTCACTAATAAGTGCAGGATGTTTTCCTTTAGCTAACTCTCCATTCAAAAGGTTATGCGAAAGATAACCGCAGTAAAAAGGATTCCTAAAAGTATCTGTTAAGGTTTGCTTTGGCATCTTCATTCCATAATTGCCGAGCTTCTCAACAATGTGGTCGTAGGTCATTCCGTTAGCACGCCATTCAAATGCTTGTCGAACTAATTCCCCTTGCTCATTGATAATGATGGTTTGCTTTTCGGCTCCCTTAACATAACTATAACCTTTGGGAGCAACACCAATCCATTCGCCACGCAGTAATTTTTCTCGCATTCCATCGATGGTTTTTTGCCTTCGCAAATCATTGTCGTACTTACTGAAAATAAACTGGATGTTTTGTTGCAAAGCACCTGCATGTGAATTGGTATCAATGGGTTGCGTAACAGCCATAATGCTAACACCAACTTTCTTTAGTTCACTTGCAATGTAAATGGCGCTGTCTCCTGTTCTGCTAAATCTGTCCAAACTGTAAACAAGAATATATGTTATTTCTTCTTTACTGGCCTTTACAAATTTCAGCATTCGATTGAACTCTTTACGCTCATCACTTTTTGCACTTTCGTAAGTTCCGCCAAAGTAACCTTTGATGTTGAGTTTATTTTTAATTGCGTATTCTTCGCAATATTTTTTTTGCCATTCAAGACTTTGGTTTGTGTCCATTTGCTCTTTAGAGCTTACACGAGTGTAAATGACACAATTTAATATCTCTGTAACAATGGTATCCGATTGTTTGCCTTTTGCAAATTTATTAAGCAGCAAGGCGTTGTTGTTCTGTTTCATGATTTTCTTCTTGTTTTAAATGTTTTACACTTTCATTCTTTTCTTTCATGAACAGTTCGTAAAGAAGAATAGACAAGCTTTCTAATGTTTTAATAGCTTGCTCTGCCTCTTCTTCCGTAAAATTTTCAAAGCCCGGATAACTCTTTAGTTCTTCTATGCTCAGTTTTTTATGTTTTTTCATTTTCACCTCCCAGCATGTCAAAGAACTCTTGTAAAACCCATAGAATTCAGGGTTAATGTCTAAGATAATTAAATCTTTCCACACACAAAAGTTCTTTTATTAACAGCCCGAAAAGGCCGTAAATACTGATATTTTCTCGTTATTAAATTTGCTTATTCAAAATTTAGTTGACTGAATTTTTCCTTCCTGAAAAACTGGGCAAGTTCATAGCGAACCACTATCAGTTCTATCTTATCCTTATTTTGCATCCTGAATTTTATCTGTTCATTTTTCTTACACTTTAAACACAATGTTTTTAGTTTGTGATTTAATTTTTCTATCTCGCTTTTGTAGGGAAATAACTCATTCATGCTTTGGTAGTGAATTGATTTACGAACACAGGTAAAAGCATAGCATAATTCCATAAGGTCAGTAACGGGTGTAAGGTTTGCTTCTGAAAACAACAACAAGCATTCTATTAAGCAACGCAAGCGTTGTCCTATCCAATAACTATGAATGTCTTGGTGGGTTTTAATGCATTTGTTTAAAGCTAATAGTTTGTCATTGTCAACTGTTTCTAACCTAATTTTTTGCAAAAACATACTATCATGATTAATGTACTTTTGTTCTGTTTTAATGAAATTTGGTTTTTCAGTGATACTTTTTTCAGGCTGAATTTTAGTTGTTATTTGATTGCCATTATTTAAAATTTCATTTGAAGAAATTGTTTTTGATTTAACGGTCTTTCTTACCATGTAAGCCATCTGCCTACAGGAGCGAGAACAATAAATCGAATCAATTCTTTGAATTTTGTATATTTTCTTACAATGCAAACACTCTTTTTCCATCTTATTCTTTCCAGTTTAATTCTTCATTTTGCGAATACCTGTATTCGTTATATTCTTCCAGTAAATTGTGAATGTTATCTAATGCCTTTTCATGCTTTGACATATCATTGCTTAGGTATAAAGAAATTTCAACAACTCCCCTGTTCCCATAAATCTGTGATATTTCGTGACGTAATCGCTCTTTTACAATTACAGTTAATATATCTAGTAAAATATCTGATGGCACTTTGATAATTTCTTCTTTCGTATTTCTTGGTTTCATAACTATAGTCTTAGATGTGTTGGCCTGTTTGATTTTGAATGTGCAACTGGTTTTCGTTTTATGTTAAACAACTCATTGTCTTCATCCTCATCATCTTCTTGAGTGGTACGGGAAACTCTCCTTGTTTTTCGGGGGCTTTGCAATAGTTCTTCTAATTCCTCAATGCGTTCTCCATATTCTTTTATCAATTGCGTTTGCAATTCCATTTTTTCTTGCAAGGGTTTAATAAACAACATGTATTCTGCTCCCATTGTCCCCAAACCCGTTAACAAGTGCATTACCCATTCGGGGATGTTGGCTGTTGTGTTATTGGGTGTTGTGTTTTGATTAGTTTGTTTTGTCGCTTCCATTTGCTTTTTGATTTAGTGTATTTGTTTCTGTTTTATTTTCAGCTGAATCTTTTTTTGCATACTTGTCTTGCAATTGTTTTAACGCTGATTTTGCTTCTTCACCAAAGTTTTTTAAAAATTTAATAGCTATTGGCATGAATAAGGCAAGTGCATCTTCAATAAAATTGATGAGAACTTGTATATCATCAACAAGTGGTTTTTGCTCATCAGTATAAGTTACTTGAAGAACAGTATTTTCCTTTTGGTCTTTGCCAAGCTCTTTATAGGCAATTTTGTATTCCGTTAAAATTTGTACTACCACCTCGTGTGATGCGCAATTAGTACTAATCATTGTTGTGTTTGCTGTGTTTGTTTTTGTTGTTTTTTCCATTTTCTGTTGTTTTTAATTGTTAATTGTCGTTTTGATTTTTTAGTTTAACAACACAAAGGTGGGGGCAGATTTTTGGCATGGGCTTAACCTATGGGTATACCCAATTGGATTAACTACATGATAATCAGAATGAAAATTTTAAGAAAAATTTATTTTAAAAACATCAATACTCCATTTCGGGAGCATTATGGGAGGAATTGAAAACAGAAAATGAATTAGGCAGCAATTGACGGATAAGAAAACGAATTGACGCTTCATCTTCTTTCAATTGATGACTAAATTAATTCATTGACGTTTTAAAATCAATTTATTGATGGATAAATTAAACGAATTGTCGAGTAACTTTGCAGAAATTGACGGGTAGAATTACTTTTTACTTGTTTTTTTATCAATTTCAGCTTCTTTTAAGTCTTTATTGATGAGTTCTACAATGTTTTTGAGGTCTAATTTCTCAAAATATGGACGGATGTGTTTTAAATCTTTAATTAATTGTGATGGACTATCAAAATTAGGTAGCTTTTTATATTTTTTGTAGATACTTGAGTTTTGTAGTGAGGTATATTTTTTACCCAGTAGTAAATGTGCTAGTTGAGTTAGTTCACTTACGGAATTACTTCCTCTCGCTTCCATATTAAATCCTGCTTTTAAGAGATAATGTAAAGCGAGTAGTTGTTGCATCTCGGTACTTTTTTTTTCGTTTTCCTCTTTTGAATCATTTTCGGTTGTGGTAAATTGAGGCTCTCGATCTAAATACAAAAAATGCACTTCTCCGTTTAGAAAATTACGCAATGATGTGGTAAGTTCATAAATATCTTGCTCTGTTAAATCGTCATTGCTTTCTAATTGATTGTATTCTTCCGCTGTATAATAATCCTTTATGCTTAAAATACGTTTAAAATCAAAATAATTATCAAAGCGCTTACTGGCAAATGGTTTAAATAATTTACCGTATTTTTTTAATAGTTCTTGTTGCCGATTAGCGTAAGTTCTATAAATGGTATCGTCATTAGCTTTAAAGTATTCTGCTACCTCCTTGAACATTTGTTGCAAATGTTCAATCAACTCTATCTTTTGCGCGGTGTTATAGTGTGATAGCACTTCTGTAATTTCTTTCAGCGCAACATCTGACAAATACACACCCTTTCCTAGTTTCGATTTTTCTTTCATTATTACGAAAGTAAGAAATAAAACAATTTAAAAACCATCAGTTACCAAATGTATATGCCTGTGTTGTATAGCTGTTCAACCTTCTAAAAACCTGATTTTTACAAACAGCAGGGAATTATTTACAACCTAAATTAAATATATAAAGTGAACTTTGTAAAAAAAATCAAGTTATGAAAGAAGTATATATTGTATCGGCATTACGCACGCCAATCGGTAGTTTTGGGGGCTCATTATCACCCATTCCTGCACCAAAATTAGGAAGTATTGCAATAAAAGCGGCAATGAGCAAAGCTAATATTGCACCTGACATAGTTGATGAAGTTTATATGGGCTCTGTTTTACAAGCCAACTTGGGTCAGGCCCCTGCGAGGCAAGCTGCAAAATTAGCAAATTTGCCTGATTCGGTTAGTTGCACAACAATTAATAAAGTGTGTGCAAGCGGCATGAAGGCAATTTCACTTGGAGCTCAAGCAATTTTACTAGGCGACGCAATGGTTGTTGTTGCAGGGGGAATGGAAAATATGAGCCAATGTCCATACTATTTAACCAGCCATCGATGGGGATCAAAGTTTGGCAATGGTGAGGTTATTGATGGTATTTTTAAAGATGGCTTAACCGATGCGTATGGTAATGTAACCATGGGATCATGCGCAGAAGATTGTGTGAAGGCGCATAATTTTACTCGGAGTGAACAGGATGAATATGCTATTACTTCTTATTTAAGAACTGCTGAAGCATGGAAAAAGGGTTTATTTAATGAAGAGGTAATTCCTATAGAAATAGAAACTAAAAAAGGTAAGATTACTGTAACAGAAGATGAAGAGTATAAGAATGTAAATTTTGAAAAAATTTCCGCTCTTAAACCTGCATTTAAACCCGAAGGAACAATTACCGCTGCAAATTCAAGTACAATAAATGATGGTGCCGCTGCTTTAGTGCTTATGGACAAAGAAACATTGATTAAAAATAATTTAAAGCCGTTAGCACGAATTGTATCGTATGCTGATGCAGAACAAGCTCCAGAAAAATTTACAACATCGCCTTCTTTAGCACTGCCAAAGGCTCTAAAAAAAGCTAATTTACAAATAACAGAAATTGATTTTTTTGAAATTAACGAAGCTTTTTCGGTAGTAGCAATGGCTAATACAAAAATTTTGAATTTAGATAAATCTAAAGTAAACGTTAATGGTGGGGCGGTTTCAATGGGACACCCATTGGGCTGTAGTGGCGCCCGAATAATTGTATCACTGATTAATATTTTAAAACAAAACAATGCCAGATATGGAGCGGCAGCTATCTGTAATGGAGGAGGAGGCGCTTCAGCAATGATAATAGAAAATTTGTAATAAAAGAGGTAATATTTACAACATCTATTCTTTCTAAAAATTGTAGTTTGAACTCAAAAAAAATGAATAAAATTACGCTCGCTGAATTGCAAAGAATGGGTTATGATACTGAGTTAACTTTGCAACAAGATTGCTTATACTGTGTATTTACCGATGCAATTTTTCCTTTAAACTCTTTTACAGTGGATAAGGAATATGTAGTTGAAATTAATGGTAAAATAGCCAAGGTTAAAGCTGTAACATCTAAAGAGCTTAATTTAAAAGGGTATTGCGTTTCATAGAGATGAAAAAAATTAACGAAAATATTATAAATAAAAACGGAGTTAAGTTAAGTACCACTTTATTTTTACCACACAAGTTGGAGATTACTGAATATGCGTTATTCGTTAATTGTTTTACTTGTTCTAAAAATTTGCATTCAACAAAATATATAGCAGAACAATTAGTTAATCAGGGATTTGGAGTGTTAAGTTTTGATTTCACAGGATTAGGTGATAGTGATGGGGAATTTAAAGATAGCTACTTTTCAAACAATGTTTCTGATGTAGAAGATATTTGCACATTTATGTCAAATAATTATAAAGCTCCCTCATTAATTATCGGACATTCTTTAGGTGGACTGATATCAATAGTTGCCGCATCTAAAATACCTGATATAAAATCTGTAGTAACAATTGGTTCGCCATCTACTTTAGCACATGTTACAAAACATTTCTCGCATAGCATTAAAGAAGTAAAAGAAAAAGGTGAGATTACAATAAACATTGGTGGGCGCCCATTTAAAATAAACACAGACTTTGTAAATGATTTTCTTACTAAAGATATTCGAACCATCATAAGTGAGTTAAACAAACCTATTTTAATTTTACACTCTCCAACCGATAAAATTGTAGAAATAGAAAATGCGGAACAACTTTTTGCAAATTCTAAATTTCCTAAAAGTTTTATTTCTCTGGACAATTCTGACCATCTACTATTAAATGATAACGACGCAAAATATGTTGGTAATGTTATCATAAACTGGGCAAAAAGAAATATTCCGCAGAGTGTTGTTTCTAAAGCAGAGGATGAGGGCTCTGAAATTATCGCACGTCTGGATTTATTGAACAATAATTTTACAACACTAGTTGAAACTAAAAAGCATAGTTTTATAATTGACGAGCCAGGGAAATTAGGCGGAGATGCTCTTGGACCTGCTCCTTACGACTATGTATTAGGTGCTTTAGCGGCTTGTACTGCAATGACAATAAAAGTTTATGCCGAAAGAAGTGGATGGAAACTTACTGAAGTAATAGTATACGCCAGTCATAAAAAAAATTATAATAATGATATGGAGAAAGCAGGACACCTTGAATCTATTGCTAAACGCATACACATATCAGGGAGTTTGAGAGAAGATCAAAGGGAGAGGCTTATTCATGTAGCTTCCACATGTCCTGTTCATAAAACACTAGAATCAACAATTAAAATAGAAACAGAAACCATAAACAATTAATAAAATGAAAAAAGCAATTTGGAAAGGAGCTGTATTAGCTCAAAGCGACAAAACAGTGGTAATTGAAGGAAATCATTATTTTCCACCCGACTCAATTAACAAAGAATTTTTTAAAGATAGTGCAACTCACACTACTTGCCCATGGAAAGGCTTGGCATCATACTATGATGTTGTTGTTGATGGAGTTACAAATAAAGATGCTGCATGGTATTACCCGCAACCAAGAGAATTAGCTAAGGGAATTGAAAATCATGTAGCCTTTTGGAAAGGGGTAGAAGTACAATAAGTTTCATAAAATAAATTTAAATGATATTTAAGGATTACAGCACTTTATCTGAGGCTATTAATGATCTTCAAAAGCAAGGTTATATCGAAGACTTTAATTTAAAAGATGGTTGTATTGAATGCAAAATTGGAAGACAAATATATCCTAATGATTTTACAATCGAAAAAAAATACCTTTTCGATGACGGAGATAGTTCAGTAAATCAAGTAGAATTATTTGTTATCACATCAAAAATGTACGATATGAAAGGTTTATTGGTCAATGCGTACGGAATATACAGTGATACTATTGCAGAAGATTTGTTAAAAAAATTAATAAACACCAAGTAGTAATATATAGGGAATAAATAATGAAGAAATGGATTAAAAATATACCGTTGCTGGTTATCGTTATAAGCATGTTGATTTCAGGTATAGGAGATGTTATGCAAATCGAAGCTGTGAAAAAGGTCTCAATAAATTTAGGATACCCTCTATATTTTTTTAGCGTTTTAGGAATTATGAAATTAATTGGTGTTGTTTTATTAATTATTCCTAAGTTCCCACTTGAGATAAAAATAATGACATATTCTGGATTCTTTTTTGATTTTTTATTTGCATTTATTTCATTGCTATACAATGGATCTATTATTGCGTTGTGGGTACCATTTATTTTAATTTTTGTTTTAATAACAAGCTTTTATTTTAATGTACTTGAGAGCCCTGAATATAAAAGACTGAAATAAGCTTAACAATTACAAATGGAAAACGAGAATGCGAAAATAGGTTTTGGAGGCGGCTGTCACTGGTGTACGGAGGGAGTTTTTAACTCGCTTATAGGCATAAATAATGTTGAACAGGGGTGGATTTCCTCTAAAACACCACACGATACTCTATCCGAAGCAGTAGTTGTTCATTATAATGAAACTGTAATTGATTTACATTCTTTAATCAGTATTCATTTATACACACACTCTTGTACCTCAAACCATTCCTTCCGTGAGAAGTATCGTTCAGCAATTTATTATTTTAACGAAGAACAAAAAAGAGAAATAGAGAAAGTAATAAGTTTAATTCAGGCAGAGTTTGAGTTACCAATCATTACGAAAGTAATCCCATTTGTATCATTCAAACTAAATAGTGAAAATTACTTAAACTACTTATATACACGTCCGCAAGGCTCATTTTGTGAATCGAGTATTTATCCAAAACTTAAAACATTATTAAGTCGGTTTAGTAAGTATGTTAATAAACAAAAACTAATAGACAATAAAATTAATTTATGAATACTAAATTTTGTTTAGGAACAGCGGCAATAGGAAGACCCATATATATCAATGTCCGTCAAAATCATGCTGATAACATATTTAATCTTGATTTATTTAAAGCTGAAGGTATAAAGTTTCTTGAAGAAGCGTATTCACTTGGAATAAAACATTTCGACGCAGCCCCGAGTTATGGAGCAGCCGAACAAATGTTACAAGAGTGGTTAAATGTTAATAAGCACCAGGATGTTGCATTATCAAGTAAATGGGGATACAGCTATGAAGCCAATTTTAAGTCCGATGCTAAAATACATGAAAACAAGGAGCATAGTTTACAAAGGCTTACCACACAATGGGAGGAGACGAAAAAATTATTACCTCATTTAAAATTATACCAAATACATTCTGCCACAATTGAGAGTGCTGTACTTGACAATATAGAAGTGTTGCAAAAACTCAATTTCATACAAAACGAATTTGGAGTAGAAATTGGCGTTACCGTTACCGGCGCAAATCAAAATGAAATAATAAAAAAAGCAATTACTACATCTATAAATGAGAAACAACTTTTTTCAAGTATTCAAGTTACTTACAATGTGTTTGAACAAGGGCTCTTAGAAGTATTGCCATTAATTAAGGAACATAAAATAAAACTTATAATCAAAGAGTCTTTGGCTAATGGGCGTGTGTTTAAAAACGAACAATTTAGTAATAATAAAAAGATGTATGAGTTGATGGATAAGTTATCAGAAAAATACAATGTAAGCAATGATGCTATTGCATTAAGATATGTGGTTGATTCTGTATCTCCTGATATGTTATTGCTTGGAGCAATCAACAAAGAGCAATTAATAAGTAATTTAAATTGCAAGAACTTTTCACTGACCGCTGATGAATTAGCTAAAATCAATAGTTTAAAAAACACACCAGAAGCATATTGGACTGAGCGCACTCAATTAACATGGAATTAAGGAAATGATGAATCAGTTGCAAAAAAATATTAAGGCTTGCGAAACTTGTAAACAGTTTTTACCTAATGCACCTAAACCAATATTTCAGTTTAGCGCCAAAAGTAAAATTGTAATTATTGGCCAAGCACCAGGGCAAAAAGTACATGATGCTGGCATTCCGTTTTATGACCAAAGTGGTAAAACCTTGAGAAGATGGCTGGGAGTTAGTGAAGATGAGTTTTACAATCCTGATTTATTTGCGATTACGCCAATGGGCTTTTGCTTTCCGGGCAAAGATAAAACAGGAGATTTACCTCCACGCCCAGAATGTGCTCCACAATGGCATAACCCAATCATGAAACAATTCAAAAATATAGAATTGATTTTACTTATTGGAAAATATGCCCAGGATTATTACTTAGAAAAAAAAGTAAAAAAGAACTTGACAGAAACAGTAAAACAGTACCACGAATATCTACCAATGTACTTACCTTTAGTGCATCCATCGCCATTAAATTTTAGATGGCAGGCAAACAACCCATGGTTTGAAAAAGAAGTGGTGCCAATTATTCAAGAAACAGTTAAACAAATAATAAAAAACAAATAGTAAAATGGAAAATTACAAAAAAGCATACATTGCTGGAGGTTGTTTCTGGGGCATGGAAGACCTCTTTAGAGTTAGAAAAGGAATTAAGAATACCGAGGTCGGTTACCAAGGTGGGACAAATGCAAATCCCACATACAAACATCATCCGGGGCACGCCGAATCAGTTGAACTTATATACGACCCCAACGAAACATCTTTTAAAGAGATACTTGATTATTTTTTTAGAATTCATAACCCAACTACGGTTGATAGACAAGGTAACGACAGAGGTTCGAGTTACCGTTCGGCAATATTTTTTCAAAATGAAGAAGAGAAAAAAATAGCAGAAGAAATGATTGCATTGGTTGATGCTACGGGGAAATGGAAAGATAAGATTGTAACTACTCTTGAGCCATATTCAACTTTTTGGCCAGCCGAACCAGAACATCAGGATTATCTTGTTCGTCATCCAAACGGATATACTTGTCATTCTGAACGTTTTGGCACGTTTCTTTAATTAATTATGATACTATGAATTCTATAGCTTCACTAAACCAGGTAAGTCATTACTTCCATTCCAAAAAAGTATTGGATAATATTTCTATTAGTTTTACGGAACACAAAGTTTCTGCCTTACTTGGTTTTAGTGGCTCTGGAAAATCAACCATCTTAAAGATGGTTAACGGAATGATACAGCCCGATGAAGGCAATATCTCCGTATTTGGAAATGCTTTTGATTACAAACATTCAGAAACAACCCGGCTAAAAATTGGATATGCTGTACAATCCGTAGGGTTATTCCCTCATTTAACAGTGGGTCAAAACATTTCAATACTAGGCAACATTACCCAGCAACCAAAAGAAGAAATTACCAAACGGATTGAAACGTTAATAGATATTGTTCGCTTACCTAAAAATTATCTTAACAAATTTCCTTCTGAACTTTCAGGAGGTGAACAGCAACGTGTTGGGCTATGCAGAGCTTTTTTTCTAAAACCACCTTTAATTTTAATGGATGAACCTTTTGCTAGCCTTGATTACAAAACACGCGCTGGTATATATGAGCACTTGATCTCTATTCAAAAAATCGAAAACAGTTCAATAATCATTGTAACCCATCAGCTTGAAGAGGCCATACACCTTTGTGATGATTTTTACTGGATACAAAATGGAAGCGTTTATAAACAGGGAAATAAAGATTCATTAAAGAATCTACAGTATGAATTTAAAGAGCAATTCATATAAAATGCGATACTTACTATTACTATCAATTATTTTAAGCTCAATCAGCTCACTTGCACAACAAACAATACGTGTAGGTGCAAAGCATTTTAATGAGGGATATATACTGAGTGAAATAATTTCTCAGTTGCTTGAGAACGAAGGAATACCAGTAGAACGAAAATTTAATTTAGGTGGAACTACCATTGCATTTGAGGCTTTAAAAAATGGAGATATAGATATTTACCCGGAGTACACAGGAACAATTGCGAATGAAATTCTTAACGAAAAGAAAGCATTAACTCACGCAGAGCTGCAACAAGCCATACAACTTAATTTTAATTTACAAATTTCTAAACCTTACGGATTCAATAACACATACGCTTTAGTTGTACCACTGTATTTGGCAGATAAATTTCAACTTAAAAACATATCTGATTTAGCAAAGCACCCCGACATATCTGCTGGACTTAGTCACGAATTTATTAATAGAAAAGATGGCTGGCAAAGTCTTGCAGCATACTATCATTTACAAAATCAAATAAAGGGTATAGAGCACAGTTTAGCTTATACTGCCATAACCAATAACGAAATTGATTTCACAGACGCCTATTCAACTGATGGTGAAATTCCTAAAATGAATTTATTTGTTTTAACTGACGACAAAGGTTTTTTTCCAAAATACGAAGCCGTTTCTTTTTATTCAAATAAACTACCGCCAGAAGCTAGAGCAGCGATTAAAAAAATGGAAAGCACTATTACCGAAACTGAAATGCAAAAGATGAATGCAGAAGTTTTGTATAATAAAAAGGATTTTTACACTGTTGCAAGGTCGTTTCTATTATCAAAGCACTTAATTCAAGCAGATAAAAAGGGAATACAGAACAGTTCAAACAATCTTCTTTCGCATATATGGCAACATTTATTGCTAACTTTTTTATCGCTTCTGGTATCACTATTTATTGCATTACCATTGGGCATATTTTTGCATTCGAGAGTATTAGTCTCTAAGCCAATTTTATTTGCTACAAGTATTTTACAAACAATCCCTTCAATTGCCTTACTGGCTTTATTTATTCCTGTAATGGGTATAGGAAAATTACCCGCAATTGTTGCACTATCGCTCTATGCAATTTTACCAATACTAAGAAACACAATAACCGGTTTGCAAAATATAAATAGTGAATTATTATTTGTAGCCAAGGCTATAGGCTTAAATGAAAAACAAATTCTGTACAAGGTAAAATTACCTCTGGCTTTTCCTGCAATTATTTCGGGTGTAAGAATTGCAGCTGTAATAAATGTAGGCACAGCTACACTAGCTGCTTTTATAGGGGCTGGCGGCTTAGGTGAGTATATTGTTACAGGCTTAGCATTAAATAACACTTCACTCATTTTAAAAGGGGCAATACCTTCAGCAATATTAGCAATTGCTATTGAACTTGTTTTTGATTTAATAGAAAAAAGAAAAAAAACCTACAAAACCGAATAATTTGGAAGATACATTACCACACCTGTCCAAAACGTTTTAAATTAGAAGCATGACCGCTTGGTTGGTGCGGGT
>OFDN01000272.1_pt1 | contig 47646 bp, 36 predicted proteins | sample 1520971 | NCBI WGS metagenome assembly OFDN01 (sample SAMEA94257418, study PRJEB24077) | hot springs metagenome | biome: Aquatic biome; feature: Geographical feature; material: Water | place: India | collected 2012-06-12 | depth 5 m | reverse complement strand
GAGTTGGCGTGGAAAAGTGAGGTTGACCCGCCCTCACCCCGGCCCTCTCCCCCGAGGAGAGGGAGAATCCGCTGGCAGCGTCGAATCGATTCTGCGCCCGGAAAGGCAGTCCAGTTCCGTTGAGCAAAAGCACTAAGCAACCAGCAACCAAAACTCCGCCTGCCTGCCAGCCGAACATCGCCGGCACCGGGCTTACTCCAGCGCCTCGACCCGGATCATCACGGGCTCGCCCTTGACTGCGGGCAGCCGGGCGATCTGCCGCAGCGCACGTTCCATCGCCGCGAACGGCGCATCATGGATCATCAGGATGACCGGCACGGATTCACCCGCGTGGCCTTCCGGCTGGATGATGGACGAGATGCCGATGTTGGCTTTGGCCAGCACCGCCGCAATGCGCGCGAACACACCCGGCCGGTCCAGCACGGTCAGCCGCACGTAATACTTCGACACCATTTCCGCGACCGGCCGCACCCGGCTTCCGCCCGCATGGGCGACGAAGCACGGAACCCGCCGGTGCGAGCCATGCTTCAGGTCGAGGGCGGCATCCGCGAGGTCGCTCAGCACCGAACTGGCGGTGGCCTCAGCGCCCGCCCCGCGCCCGTAGAAGAGCGTGTCCCCGACCACGTCGCCGCGCGCGGCAATTGCGTTGAACGCGTAGTTCACGGAGGCCAGCACGTGCGTGTTCGGCACCAGCGCGGGGTAAACCGCGACCTCGATCTCGGAGGCCCGGGGCTTGCGGGTGGTCAGCTTGGCCGACTTGGCCCTGGCCGGGGCGCTTTCGACGGTTTTGACCAAGCCCAGCAGCTTGATGGTGTAACCGAGCTGGGCGGCGAACTGGATGTCGAGCTTCCCAATGCCGCGGATGCCCTCGACGTGGACCTGCTCGGGCTTCACCCAGAAGCCGTGCGCCAGCGAGGCGAGGATGCCGGTCTTGTGGGCGGCGTCGTGACCGTCCACGTCCAGGGACGGTTCCGCCTCCGCGTAGCCCAGCCGCTGGGCGTCGGCCAGCACGTCGGCAAACTCCGCGCCTTCGAGCTTCATGCGGGTGAGGATGTAATTGCAGGTGCCGTTCACGATGCCGGCGAGCCGGGTCACGCGGTTGCCGACGAGCGATTCGCGCAACACCTTGATGATCGGGATGCCGCCGGCAACCGAGGCCTCGTAATAGAGGTTCGCGCCGCGCCGGGCAGCCTCGGCGAACAGTTCTTCGCCGTGGGCGGACAACAGCGCCTTGTTGGCAGTCACCACGGGCTTGCCCAGCCTGAGCGCGGCCAGCACGACCTCGCGGGCGGTGGTGGTCCCGCCCATCAACTCGACGACCACCTGGACCGAAGGGTCCTGGACCACCTCACGCCAGTCGCCGGTCAGCACGGCTGCGGGGATGTCGGCGTTGCGGGCGCGCTTGGGGTCACGGACGGCGACCCGGACGACGCTTAGCTCCACGCCCAGGCGGGAGGCCATGAGCGCGCCGTTGCGTTGGAGTGCATTCCAGACGCCTCCGCCCACCGTGCCGCCGCCCACGAGTCCAAGTTTGACCTGCTGCATAACGAGCCGCGGACACTGCCGGGCGAAGCGGAGCCGAACAATTGGAAACTCGGCCGGCCCTCTCTGCGTCCACGTTCGACAATCGCCGTCCGCGCCCCGTAGTCTGCCGGCCCGTGACGCTCAAACTGACGAGTGCGTTCGGGATCGTCGTCCTGATCGCGGTGGCCTGGGTGCTCTCGGAGGACCGCCGGCGTTTTCCGTGGCGACAGGTGCTTTGGGGTGTCGCCCTGCAGTTCCTCTTCGGCGCCCTGATCCTCAAGACCAAGGCGGGCGAACGGGTCTTCCAGTGGGCACAGGATCTCGTCGTGAAGTTCATCGCGTTCGCCGATGAGGGCACCGGCCTGGTGTTCGGCCCGCTTGCCCGACAGCCGCTGATGGGCCAGTCGTTCGGCCCCGGCAACGCCGTGGTGCTCGCCATCGTCGTGACCGGCACGATCATCCTCGTGAGCACGCTGTCCGCGCTGCTCTATCACTGGGGCGTGCTGCAACTGGTGGTCCGCGGCATGGCCTGGGTCATGCGCCGAGTGATGGGCACGAGCGGCAGCGAGACCCTTTCCGCCGCGGCCAACATCTTCATGGGGCAGACGGAGGCCCCACTGGTCATCAAGCCTTACCTGCCGGGCATGACCCGGTCGGAGCTCAACTGCATGATGGTCGGCGGCTTTGCGACCATCGCCGGCGGGGTTGCCGCGGTCTATTCGGGCGTGCTCAAGGTGCCCGCCGGGCACCTGCTCACCGCCTCCGTGATGAGCGCACCGGCTGCCCTGCTGATCGCCAAGGTGCTCGTCCCGGAAACGGAGACAAGCGAGACGGCCGCCGGCACCAGCGCCCGGACGGAGGGGGACCATCTCAACGCCATCGACGCCCTGTGCGCCGGGGCGGCAGACGGCATGAAGCTCTCCCTCAACGTCATCGCGATGCTCATCGCGTTCACCGCCGTGGTCGCGGCCGCCAACTGGCTGCTGGGATCCCTGCTGGGCCTCGCGGGCTTCAACGTGGCCCAGCCGCTCCAGACCGGCCTCGGCTACCTGAACGCCCCGTTTGCCTGGCTCATGGGCGTGCCCGGCAAGGACTGCGTTGCCATCGGCCAGGTGCTGGGTGAACGGATCGTGCTCAATGAATTCGTCGGTTACTTGAGCCTCACCGGCATGAAGGGCCAGCTCGACGAACGCAGCTTCACGGTCGCAACCTACGCGCTCTGCGGTTTCGCGAACCTTGCCTCCGTCGGCATCCAGATCGGCGGCATCAGCGGCCTCGTCCCGACGCGCCGTGCGGACCTCGCCCGCTTGGGTTTCAAGGCCATGCTGGGCGGCCTGGCCGCGTGCTACCTGACAGCGTGCGTGTGCGGCGTGCTCCTTTGAGTCGGCTCACTTCGGCCCGCCCAGGTGGCGACGGAAGAACTCCACCGTCCGCACCCAGCGCTGCTCGGCCATCGCCGGTTCAGGCACCATGTGGGTGAACCCGCCGAGCGGCACAAACTCGAACGGTTTGCCCGCGCGGGTCAGCGCGTCGGCGAGTTTCAGGCTGTGACGGAAGAAGACGTTGTCGTCGGCCGTGCCGTGGATCAACAGCAGCGGACGCGACAGGCCGGCGGCATCCTTGAGCAGCGAATTGTCCGCATACACCCGGTCACCTTCGCCGGGCACGCCGAGGTAACGCTCGGTGTAATGCGTGTCGTAATCGAACCAGTCCGTGACCGGCGCACCGGCGACGCCGGCCTTGAAGACATCGGGCCGTCGCAACACGCCCAGCGCGCCCATGTAGCCGCCGAACGACCAGCCGGTGATGCCCACGCGGTCGAGGTCCAGCTCGGGATGCTGCGCCCCCAACGCCTGCAGCGCGGCCACCTGGTCCTCCACGGGCACGGAGCCGAACTTGCCGAAGATCGCCCGCTCCCACTCGCGGCCCCGTCCGGGCGTGCCGCGGTTGTCGGCCGCGACAACGATGAAGCCCTGGTCGGCCAGCCATTGCGGCAGCAGCCAGCCGCGTTGCGCCGCCTGCACGACCTGCGAGTGCGGCCCGCCATACACGTCCACGAGCACCGGATACTTCTTCGCCGGATCAAAGTCGCGCGGCCGCGTAATCCGCACGTGGAAACCCGTGCCGGCACCGACCTTCGTCAGCTCCGTCTTCGGCGTCAGCGAAGGCACCTCCGCGACGGACGGCAGTTCCCCGAGCCGCATCCCGTCGGCCCGATGGATGGTCGTGCGGGCGAGCGCGGCGGGCGTCTCCTGCGTCAGCGCGTAAACGGCCGGCTCACCACCGAACGTGGCGTTCACGACGCCGAGTTCCTGCGTCAGCCGGGTGAGCGAACCGTCCGCGTTGCGCCGGCAGAGCTGACGTTCGACCGGTGTGGGTTGGGCGAGGAAATGGATCGTCTTCGCGTCGTCGCTGGCGTGGACCAGGCTGTGCCACTGGGCGTCCTTTGCCACGAGCGTTTCGCGAAACGCCCCGTCGGCGCCGCGCAGTTCCAGCTCCCAGCCTCCGTTACGTTCCGTGGTCCACAGGAAGCCGGAACCGTCCTTGAGCCACTGCGGGAACTTCTGGTCGAGGTTCACCCAGACCGGGTCGCGTTCCGTCAGCAACGGCGTCGTGGCACCGGTCTTGGGGTTCACGCGCAGCAGGACGACTTCGCGCTGGTCACGGGTCTGCACCGTGATGGCCAGGCCGCCGGCCGCGTGCCAGTCGGCGTGGGTGAAGTAAGGATACTTGTCCGCATCCCAATCAAGCCAACGGGTGCGGCCACCCTTCGCGGAAATGACGCCGAGGCGGACCTTCACGTTGGCCTTGCCGGGACGCGGATAGAACTGCGGCGAGGGTGCGCGGTCGGGCTTGAACGGATCGGCCAGATGCCACACCTCAACCTCGCGGGCGTCGCTCTCCTGGTAGAGCAGCGACTTGGAATCCGGCGACCACCAGTAGCCGGCGAAACGGTTCATCTCCTCCTGCGCCACGAACTCCGCCAGCCCGTGCGACACCGCCTCGCTGCCGCCCTGGGTGAGCCGGCGTTCGCGGTTGGACGCGAGGTCGAACGCCCACAGGTCAAAATCGCGCACGAAGGCGATCTGGCGGCCATCGGGCGAGAACCGCGGGTCGAGCACGCTGCCAGCGATCGGCAGCTCGCGGGCCTTCGCCGTGGCGCGCTCGATCAGGAACAGCCGCCCGGCCAGGGGCGCGAGGATCTGCGTGCCATCCTTGGACAGTTGCAGCGAGGTGAAGCCGCCCACGCTGATGCGGGCGCGTTCGCGCCGGGCTTTCTCCTCGGGCGAAAGCGTTTCGTCGCCCGCGCCCAGCACCTGTTCCGCGGTCAGCAGTTCGCGCGTCTGCCCGGTGGCGACGTCGAACTCAAACACACTCTGCTTGGCCGTGCGCGGTCCGGCCGCACGGAGGAACAGCACGCGCTGGCCATCCGGCGTAATCTGCGGCGACACGGGCCGGCCCAGTTGGAATCCGCGCGTCTCGGCGTAGTCGCGGATGAACGAGGTGTCGGCGGCGAAGGCGGCAGGCTGAGGCAGCAACGTGATCATCAGGATGGCGGTCAGCCAGCCGCCCGCCCGCTGTCTCCAGCCCGACCGGCATACCGTTCGACCCGTCGGCGCAACCTCACTGGCATTCATGGACCGGGACTGTGCCGGCCTGGCCCCGGACTGCAACTCCACAGCCCAGCGGGACGACACCTGTCGGAAAACTTCTCGGCAGGTCCGGCCTTCCGGGCTTAGCTGTCTTCCAAAGTAGCCCGCCCGCTGCCGCGGCGTCTGCCCCGATGAAATACACCTACGAAGAACTCGCCAAGATGGGCACCCATTGGCTGCTGGACCCCACGATCATTGCCGGTAAGATGATGGCTCTGTCGGCGGTGAATGAGGCGGGCAAGATCCTCCAGACAATGCGGTCCTCGCGCGTCCCATGAAAACGTCCTCCGGCAAATCCAACTCTGCCAGATACCCCACGCTGCTCACCGGCATCGGCGCGCTGCTGGAGGATTCCCGCCGCGCCGTCGTGCGCGCGGCGAACTGCTTCATGACCGCCACGTATTGGGAGATCGGGCGGCGCATCGTGGAGTTCGAGCAGGGCGGGAAGAAGCGGGCGGAGTATGGGGAGGAGTTGCTGGTGCGACTGGCTGAGGATTTGTCCGCGAGACATGGGCGCGGGTTTTCCTACACGAATCTGAACAAGTATCGGCAGTTCTTCCTGCTCTACCGGGAAATTCTCCCGACGGCGTCGGGAGTTTCCGGAATTCTTCCGACACTGTCGGGAGAATCTGCGGAGCCAATTCACTCGACGCTGTTGGGCATTTCCGGTGGCTCCGAAATTCCGCAGACACCGTCTGCGAAATCCCCCAACCCAATTTCCGCGACCTACACTAGATGACCGCGCACAATCCACCGCCCGTGAATGGTTGCATCGCCACGATGGCTACGAGGAAGCGGAAGGCAAAGAGATCGAAGTGATGGGCCGGACGATTCGATCGTGGAGCATGGAAGAAATCAGGCGCAGTCATTTAAGGGAAGATATGCGCCACTCGTTCGAGCGAGCCCAGTTGCGATTTGGCAAATTGTTCAGCCAATGGACGCCAACCCGATGAAGAACACCGCACGGTCTTCAGCCACTAACGACCCACTGCTCGCCGAGCGGAAAGCTCCCGGGCTAGCGACGAAGGCGAAGGCGGCGTTGAATCACCAGTCGTTTCCGCCCTGCTGAAACCTTGGACAAGGCATGCCGCTTATCTTCCCCTTGCGGTGAATTCCACCGAACCTTTATCCAGCACCTCCTTCCCGATGAAATACACCTACGAAGAACTCGCCAAGATGATCGACCATTCGCTGCTGCATCCGACGATGACGGATCAGGAGCTGGAGGACGGCTGCCGGCTGGCCGCGAAATACGGCGTCGCCTCGGTCTGCATCAAACCTTACGCCGTGAGGCGCGCCGCGGAACTGCTGCGGGGCACCGGCGTGTTCGTCGGCGCCGTGATCGGATTTCCGCACGGCAACTCTGCCACGGAATCCAAGCGCTTCGAAACCGAGCTGGCCTGCCGCGAGGGTGCGGTCGAAATCGACATGGTCATCAACCTCGGCAAGGCGCTCGGCGGCGACTGGGACTACGTCGAGTCCGACGTGAAGGCCGTGTGCGACGAGGCGGCGAAGCACGGCGCGAAGGTGAAGGTCATCTTCGAGAACGACTACCTCACCAAGGGCGGTGCCGGCCTGAGCAGTGACGACTTCAAGATCCGGCTTTGCCAGCTCTGTGAACGGGCGGGGGCAGCCTGGGTGAAGACCAGCAGCGGTTACGGCTTCGTGAAGCAGCCCGACGGCAGCTACAACTACAAGGGCGCGACCGAGCACGACCTGGCGCTGATGCGCGCGAACGTGTCCGCCCAGGTGCAGGTCAAGGCGGCCGGCGGCGTGCGCGATCTCGACGGGCTGATCCGCGTGCGGGACCTCGGCGGCTCCCGCTGCGGCGCGACCGCCACCGCCGCGATGCTCGACGAATACCGTCGGCGCGAGGCGGCGGAGAAGGCCGGCCAAGCCGTCGAGGGCAAAGCCGCGACCATCGGCGCAGGCGGTTATTGAGCCCTGCTCATGCGGGGAGCCGGCCAGCTGGATCGGAGCGCGGACGGCCACGTGCGCGTGGACGCTTCAGGGTGGCAGTCAATGGTTCGAAGGGATTCTCGCGGGCGTGTCCGTCCGCGCTCCGCCGCCTTCACTTTGATCGAACTGCTCGTTGTCATCGCGATCATCGCGCTGCTCGCCGCCCTGCTGCTGCCGGCGTTGGGGCGCGCGAAACAGAAGGCGTCCCAGACAGCCTGCCTCTCGAACCTGCGTCAGGTCGGGCTGGGTTTCGCCCTTTACCGCGACGAATGCGCCGACCGGTTTCCCGACCGCCGCGAGCTCAAGGCCGCGCTGGGTTATCGGCCGTGGAGCGAGTGGCCGCCGTCCGATCCGCGGGCGGGCTGGGCGCTCGTCACCCTGAGCAATTTCTGCGGTGACCGTGTCTGGCTGTGTCCGGGCGTCGCCGGCTCCTCGCTGCGCCAGGCTGCGACCGCGGTCCAAACGGTCGCGACCAACGAACCCCGACGGCTGGCCGCCTACTGGCTGTGGCGCTTCGACCGCACCAACGAGCCCGTGCCGCCCGACAACTTTTGGAACAAGACCGCCGAACAGTCCGTGGCGGACCTCCGGGCGGCGAACAATCCGACCGCCGGCCAGCCGAACGGCCCGGCCGAAGTCGAATTGGCCGTGGACGTGTATTTTCCGGCGACCATTCCCAGCGTCGCCCCGGCGCTGGTCGGCCGGGCGGCCCATCCGCGCGGCCGCAACCGCCTGATGCTCGACCAGAGCGCCGCGTGGCTCCGCGACGGCCGGCTGACTTCGGGGCGGTAACGCCGGCGCCAATTCTGTGTCACCGCCGGCGCCTCTGTGGTTCGCTGACGCGACTTCATGAAACGCCTTTTCCTGCTGCCGTTGCTGGCGTTGGTCGCGCGGGGTGCCGACGTCAACTGGCCCACCTATCTCGGCGACAAGGCCAGCAGCCATTTCTCCGCCCTGAAACAGCTCACGCCGCGCAATGTCGCCAAGCTGGAGGTCGCCTGGACCTATCAGGCCGGTGGCGCGGACAAAAACAACCGCTCCCAGATCCAGTGCAATCCGCTGATCGTGGATGGCGTGCTCTACGGCACGACGCCGGACCTCCAGGCCTTCGCGGTGGACGCCGCCACAGGACGCGAACGGTGGCGCTTCGATCCCGCCTCGGTGAAGGGCGTCACCAAGGCGGGCGTGAACCGCGGGCTGGTCTTCTGGAACGAGGGTTCCGACAGCCGCGTGCTCTACGCCAACGACCATTTTCTGCACGCGCTCGACGCGGCCACCGGGCAGCGGATCGCGACGTTTGGCGACGGCGGCACCATTGACCTCAAGCGCGACCTCGGCCGTGACGTGAGCGGGCTCGCCCTGCAGAGCACCACGCCCGGCGTGGTTTTCGGCGACCTGCTCATCATGGGCATGCGCCTTGGCGAAGGCCCGGCCCCGGCCGCACCCGGGCACATCCGCGCCTACAGCATCCGCACCGGCAAACTGGTCTGGCGCTTCAACTCGATTCCGCAGCCCGGCGAACCCGGTCACGAAACCTGGCCGCCCAACGCGTATCAATACGCCGGCGGCGTGAACGTGTGGACCGGCTTCGCGCTGGACGAGCAGCGCGGCCTCGTCTTTTGCCCCACCGGGTCCGCGGCATTCGATTTCTGGGGCGGCAACCGCATCGGGCAGAACCTCTACGCCAACTGCCTCCTCGCGCTCGACGCCCGCACCGGCAAGCGCGTGTGGCATTTCCAATTCGTCCACCACGATCTTTGGGACCGCGACCTGCCCGCCCCGCCGAACCTGCTGACCGTTACCCACGACGGGAAGAAGGTGGACGCCGTCGCGCAGGTCACGAAGTCGGGCCACGTCTTCGTCTTCAACCGTGAGACCGGCGAACCGCTCTTTCCGGTCCGCGAAGTGCCGGTGCCCGCCTCCGATCTTTCCGGTGAATCTGCCTGGCCCACCCAGCCGCTGCCACTGAAGCCCGCACCGTTCGCCCGGCAACTGTTCTCCTACGACGAGATCACCGACCTCTCGCCCGAGTCCCACCGGCAGGTCTTGGAACACTTCGCCCGGATTCGCCCGCACACGCCGTTCCTGCCGCCGAGCAAGGAAGGCACGATCATCTTCCCCGGCTTCGACGGCGGCGCGGAATGGGGCGGTTCCGCGGCCGACCCCGACGGCGTGCTCTACGTGAACGCCAACGAGATGCCGTGGGTGCTCAACATGGTCGAGGCGAAGCGGGCCGGCGGCGAACCGCTCGCGACCGGGGAAGCCATCTTCAGCCAGATCTGCGCGGCGTGCCACGGCCTCGACCGCCAGGGGAACAAGGCGCAGAACGTCCCGTCGCTTGTCGGCGTCGAGCAGCGGCTCAAGCCCGCCGATGTGCTGGCGCTGCTCAAGACCGGCAAAGGCGTGATGCCGTCGTTCGACTTCCTCACGGAAAACCAGCGCCAACTGGTCGTCAGCCACCTGCTCGGCACGCCAGCGCCGGCCGCGACGGTCCGCGATCCGAACAGCAAGGAGGAACTCGGCGGCGTGGATGTGCTCGGCACGATTCCCTATTCGATGACCGGCTATCACCGCTGGCTCGACACGAACGGTTACCCGGCCGTGAAGCCGCCCTGGGGCACGCTCAACGCCATTGACCTCAACACCGGCGAATATCGCTGGCGCGTGCCGCTCGGTGAGTATCCCGAACTGACCGCCCGCGGCGTGCCCAAGACCGGCACCGAGAACTACGGCGGCCCAGTCGTGACCGCGGGCGGACTCGTCTTCATCGCCGCCAGCCGCGACGAACATCTGCGCGCCTTTGACCGAAAGACGGGCAAGGAGCTATGGAGAGCCAAACTGCCCGCCGCCGGCTACGCCACGCCGGCCACCTATTCGGTGAACGGCCGCCAATACGTCGTCATCGCCTGCGGCGGCGGGAAGATCGGCACGAGGAGCGGTGACGCCTACGTGGCGTTTGCGCTGCCGAAGTAGGCGCCAAACAACTGCGGCCCCCGGCTCACCGCTCCGATGCGGTGAAAGGCTGTTCCCGCAGCTCGGGCAGACGCGGCACCGGCTCATCCAGCAAATCCAGGATCCGGCGCAGGTCACCGGTCAGGACGTGGTCGGCGGCTTCGCGCACGGGCTCGGCCTTGGGATTGAAGGCCACGGAGCGGCCCGCGGCGCGCAACATGCAGACGTCGTTGATGCCATCGCCCACGGCGAGCACCTGGCGACGGTCGAGGCCGACCTCGCCGAGCAGGTAATCGAGCGCGCGCGCCTTGCAGTGGGAATGTTCGCGGCAGCCGGTGGCATGCGCGAACGCCGGAGCAGGCACAATCCGGCCGGCGGCCTTGTCCCCGCGGAATTGCATGACGTTGGCGATGGCGAAATCGGCGAACACCCGGCGCCGCACCATTTCCGCGGCGATCCGGTAGCTGTCGGTCACCACACCCACCAGATAGCCGGCGCGCCGCAGGCCGACCACGGTTTCCGCCGCCCCGCGCATCAGCGGGATTTCGCGGGCCACGCGCTCAAAGGTTGCCTTCGGGACTCCGGCAAACAGCTTGGCGATGCCGCGGGCGCGCCGCACTTCACCGAGGGCCTGGTTGTCGAGGAACTCTCCGAGTCGTTCGGTGCGGCCGGTTTCCCGGGCCAGTTCCACCACGAACCGGCCGTCGAGCAGCGTGCCGTCCATGTCGAACAGCGCGAGGCGTGTCGCGCCCCGCAGCAGGTTGAGGGCATGCTTCGGATCGGTCCGGCGGAGGCGGTCCCGTTCCTTGGCGTCGCGCAGCGTGCGGATGCGCAGGCGGCCCCATTCGGCGGCGCGTTCGAGAATGGTCCGGGCCACCTGGGTCGCCATTTCCCCGAGGGCATTCAGGCTCTGGCTGTCGTGCTTCAGCGGCCCGATGTCCACCTCGGCGAGACGCGCCCGTTGCCCGAGCGCATCGATGAGCAGGCCGATGTCCACGCCGTAGTCATTTTCGAAGCGGAGCCGCTGGAGCGTGGCCCGCCGCGCCGCAATGATGCCGCCGAGGGGTTGCGCCAGATCGGCCAGTTCCGGGAAATAGGTCCGCAGCAACGGGCGGGCCGTCAGCACCGTGACCCGGCCGGCCTGGCGCTCGAACTTGGCCTTCACGAAGTCCGCGGTGTCGGCCAGAAGCGGCGCGACTAGCCGCTGGATCAGGTCGCGGCACAGACCGCGCAAATCTCCGTCGAGATAGACCAGCAGCTCATGCCAGGCCGCCTGGAGGCCGTCTTCCATCGAGGCGCCCTTGCCCAGCAGGGTGCTCGTGATGACGCGCGCACCGGCCGCGGTCGCCAGTTCCGGAGTGTTGTCCACCGAACCGTCGTCCACGACCAGGACCTCGCCCACCAGCGGGTCCCGCCGCAGCCAGCGGACCAGCCGGGCAATGGTGCGGGACTCGTTCAGCACGGGAATCACCACCGTGACGATGCCCTCGGTTTTTTCGATCGGCCCGGCGGCTCCGGGTCTTTTTGGGCGGCACTGCTGGCATAGAACCGCACCTTCCCATGCTGCGTCCTGCTGCGGCAACGATTTCCAGCCCGCCCACGGAAATTTTTCCGGGCTGTTGCCTTGGTGGCTGCTCGCCGGGCTTCAGCGCTTCACCCGGGCGTCCAGTTCCGCGAGCGTGAAGCGCCGGCAGATCACGTAGGGCGGCTGGCCTTCGTCCCAATGGCCGTAGGTGGTCGTCACCACGGTGCCGTCGGGCTGCACTTCGACCCCGGGATAGGCACAGTCCCACGCGTGCCGGTTGTCGCCGAGCCGGACGCGGTATTCGCCCTCGCGTCCGGCGAGGATGTCCTCGAAGCGTCCGACCCAGCCGACCCAGTCGCCGGCCGTCGGGGAATCCTTGGCGGTGTCCCGGAACGACACAAACAGCCGACCGTCGGGCGCATACTTCGCGACGTGGCGGTCGCCGGTCAGCGTGCGGGGAAGTTCCTTCGGCGGGGTCCAGGTCACGCCCTCGTCGTCCGAGACGATGAAGTGCGAATTCTTGCGCCGGCTGTTTTCCCGGAGCAACAGCACCAGCTTCCGCCCATCGGGACTGCGGACCGAGCCGGGCTCGCACAGATGCACCTCCGAGGAGGCGAACAACTCGCGGGGCTGGCTCCAGGTGAGTCCCCCGTCCGTGGACGCGACCTGGAAGAGGCGGAACACGACGGGCTTCTCCGGCTTCGAATCCCGGCGCAGAAACCGGCCGTCGTCGTGAAACCACGCGAGGTAATGCCCGGGCCGGCCGCGCACGGCTTCAAGACTCGACATCACCACGATCCCGCCCCAGTCGCCGGCGGGCCGAAGCGGCGACCAGGTCCCGCCGTCGTCCTCGGAGACCGCGAGGCGCGCGGGGAAAAGGCCGGACCAGACGATCAGACGCCGCTTGCCCGCCGCGTCCACGACCCGGTGCAACGTGGGCGTCTCCAAGGACGTGGCCCAGTTGTCCGGCACCGGCAGCCGGGCACTCCAGGTGCGACCGCCATCGGCACTGCGCTTCAGCTGGATGGGGCCTTTGCCATGGCCTTGCGGATAAACACAGAGAACCGTCCGGCCGTCCTCGAGCAGGACGGTGGTGGGATGTCCGAGATACTGTCCGGGCTCCCGGTCCACGACCACCCGGCCGGCGGGGTCGCGGGCGAGATCCACGAGCGGAATCTCCGCCCGCGCCACCGCCGCCAGCAGGCAAGAGACGGCGACAGCCCGGAGAAACGCGGAGAAGGGACGGTTCATGGACGAGAGGAAACCGCAGCCGGCCGCCAAAGGGAATCGCGCGCTGCGCCGCGTTGGCAACGGACCGGCGTTTGGTCCAAGGTTGCGCGTGCCCGCTACCGTCCAGTTCATCGGCTTGGACCATGCCGTGACCGCCGACCGCCGCCGGTTCATCCGCGTGGCCCACCGGCTTTATCGCGGCGACCGGCTGTGGGTGGCGCCGCTCGATGACGAAATGCACCGAGTTCTGGGGCCGGCCAATCCGTTCTTCGAGCACGCCCGCATGCAGCTCTGGGTGGCGCGGCGTGATGGTCAGGACATCGGCCGGATCGCCGCGCTGGTGGATGAAGCCCACAACCGCGTCCACGGCGAACGCACGGCGCACTTCGGCTTCCTCGAATGCGAAGACGACCCGGCGGCAGTATCGGCGCTGCTGGATTTGGCGGCCGGTTGGGCGAAGGAAGCGGGGCAGACCAAACTCGTCGGACCGATGAATCCCTCCATCAACGACGAATGCGGCCTGCTGGTGGACGGCTTCGACACGCCGCCGGCGCTGATGATGTCCTACAATCCACCGCATCTGCCCCGGGCGGTGACGGCAGCGGGCTTCGCCAAGGCCAAGGATCTTATCGCGTTCCACATCGATCTCGCCACCGCACCGCAGGAACGGCTGGACCGGCTCGCCGCCGGATTCCGCCGGCGCCATCCCGCGCTGACGGTGCGGACCATCACGAAGAAGTCGCTGCCGGCGGACGTGCCGAAGATCAAGCGCATCTACAACGAGGCGTGGGAAAGGAACTGGGGCGCGGTGCCGTTGACCGACGGCGAGATCAACCTGCTGGCGGAGCGCCTCGCGCCGCTGCTGGTGGACGGACTCGTGTGGTTGGCGGAGGAAGGTGACGAGGTGGCCGGCTTCCTTCTGGCCCTGCCGGACGCCAACGAGATCCTGCAACCGCTCCGGGGCCGACTCGTTTCGCCGGGTCTGTTCCGCGCCCTGCCCTACCTGCTCGGCTGGCGGCAGCCAAAGCTGTTCCGGTTGGTCGCGCTGGGCACCCGGGACCGGTTCCGCAACCGCGGCCTCGAGGCGATGATGTTTGCCGAGACGCTGCGCCGGGCACGCCAGGCGGGCTTCATCGGCTGTGAGGCCTCGTGGATCCTCGAGGACAACCAACCGGTGATGCGCCTGCTGGAGGCGTTCTCGGCGAAACCCTACAAGACCTATCGCCTCTACGAACGGGCGGTGCGCTGAACCGCCACAGCCGGCGCATTCGCGCCGCGGGTCAGCCTTGTGGAGATGCTTCCGGTGCGGCCAAAACTGCGGCACAAAGCTCGACTCGGCTTTCGTCCTCACCGCAGACTGGATTCAAGCTGAGCATGTTGGTGCCCTCCGAAGACAGTCTGCCCCCCAACTCCGCGCCGTGGCACGGCCCCTCGGGGCACGCCGCGGGCGTCGGCGATCTGAACAGGACAGGAGGAGGACGGTGATCTTCAACTCCTTCGCCTACTTCGTGCTGTTCCTGCTGCCGGGCGCGTGGGTGTTCCGCCAGGTGCCCGCCCGCTGGAAGCCGGTCGTCCTCACGCTGACCGGTGCCTCGTTCTACGTGTATTTTTCCCTGCTGGCCTTTGGCGGCACGGCGGGCGCGCTTTGTCTGGGAATATTCCTGTGGGAGTCGCTGGTAAGCCGACTCTACCGGCCCGGGTCGAACTGGTGCTGGTTTGGCATCGCCCAGGCCTTGGCGGTCCTGTTCGTGTTCAAATACTGGAACTTTGCCGTGTCGGTGCTCCCCGGCGATGGCCGGCCGTTTCGCTGGGCGGAGGCGTTCCTCCCTCTGGGAATCTCCTTCTTCACGTTCGAATTCATCCATTACGCCGAGGACCGGCGGCAAGGGAGGACCGAAAGCGGGTCGCTCTGGGAGTATCTCGCCTTCATCCTGTTCTTTCCCACGATGGTGGCCGGCCCGATCAAGCGGTATCAGGATTTCCTGGCCACTCTCCGGACGCCCTCGGCGGACACGGCCCACGACTTTGAGCGGGGCGTCACCCGCATCCTCGTGGGGCTGGCGAAAAAGTTCGCCGTCGCCGACGTGATGACCTCGTTCACAGGCCACCTCAACCTGGCCGACATCGCGCAGGCGCAACGCTGGGTGTTGCCGCTGTGGCTGCTGGCCTATGGCGTGCAGATCTACGTGGACTTCTCCGCGTATTCGGACATCGCCATCGGGTCCTCCCGCCTGTTCGGGCTGAAGGTGAAGGAGAACTTCGACTGGCCCTATCTCAGGACCAACATCGCCGAATTTTGGCGTCACTGGCACATGTCCCTGACCCGATGGCTCACCGACTACGTCTTCGTTCCGCTGGGAGGCTCGCGCGTGGCTGCGGGACGAATCTACGTGAATGTCCTTGTCACCCTGCTCGTGAGCGGGCTCTGGCACGGGGCGGGTTGGAACTTCGTGATCTGGGGACTCTGGCACGGCCTTGCCCTGGCCATTCACCGCTGGTGGTCAGCTCGCCCGGGGGCGGGCAAGCCCGGCCCGGCCGCCCGGATTGGCTCCTGGCTGTTGACGTTCATCACCGTCAATCTGGGCTGGGCCTGGTTCGCCATGGACCACCGCACTGCGATTGCGTTCTTCCGGCGGCTGCTGTTCCTCGACTGAAACCATGAAACGGATCACCTCCAGGATGCGGGAGTGGCTCGACTACCTTGGCGGCATCGCCAGTTCGCCCCCGATGGCGGCCGGCCGGCTGGCCATAACGGTCGGCCTGGCCCTTTGGTGGACGGTGCTGGCCGGGGTCATTGCGCTGTTCTGCGGCCAGACCTCGAAATTCATCTACATTGACTTCTAGCCATGCGTCCCGGGCCCCAACTTCCGCTGCTGCTGCTGGTCTTCGCCGGTCTGTTGGCCGCGCTGAACCTGGGCATCCACCGCCTGTCGCACAATTCCGTCCCCCGGCAGGTCCTGCGCCAGATTTCCGCCCGCGAGGCCCGGGCCGAAATCGTCGCGCTGGGAAATTCCATGGTGCAGTCCGGGTTCAGCCCGAAGGCGTTTGCCGCGGGTGCCGGACGCAACGACGGCGAATCGGTCCTCAACGGCGGTCTCGGCGCCACCGGTCCGGTGCAGCACCTGCTTCTGGGGCGGGCGGCGCTGGCCGGCCAGGAAACGCTGCGACGGCTGATCTACGGCTGCCACGACTTCATGCTGGTCGAACCGACGGCGCAAGACTGGTGGAAACTGTTTGGCAACAACGCGCTCGCCTTCTACCGCGAGCCGCACATTTCGGCGCGCCACCTCGCCCGGGGTCCGCTGGACCGAACCCTGTTCCGCCTGGTGGCGATGGTGCCGGTCTTCCGCGAACGCGGCACCCTGTGGGCCAAGGTCGAAAGCCTGCGCCGAGTCCTCGGCGGGCTGGGAATGCCTCCTGCGGCCGAAAACCGGTTTGGACGCGCCGACGATTTCAGGCTGCTGGTCGAGCAGGACGTCGCCGCCTTTGAACGGAAGGCACACGCCGCCGCGGACGGAAAAGTGGCGCTCGCCAGCCCCGTGCAGCAACTGCTCGCCGAGGCGCGTGACCGCAAGGTCGCGGTCACCGTCGTCCTGATGCCGCGCCCGGCCGAATTCCAGCCGGCCTTGGCGACTGCCGGCTGGCAGCGCTTCGTCCGGCACCTGGCGGATCGCCTGTCGGAGCAGGGGGCGTCGCTGCTGGATGCCTCCGCCTGGATCACCAACGGAGCCCACTTTATGGACCCGCTGCACCTCGGTCCTGCCGGGGCGGAGGAGTTCAGCCGGCGCCTCGGAAACGAACTGACGCGGACGCGGTGACCGTCGGGAGTTTCGGTTAGAAATCAGCCGGCCGGATTCGGTATGCTCCGGCAACACATGAATCCATACGCGACGCTGGTTTCCGAATACGCCCGGTTTTTCCGCGAAGGCAAAGGCTACGCCCTGGGCGGTTACGCCCCGGCAGCCAATCCGCCCGTCCCCGCGAACGCCCCGAAGGCCCTGATCTTTTCGCCGCATCCGGACGACGAATGCATCATCGGCGCCCTGCCGCTGCGCCTTCGGCGCGAAGCGGCCTGGAACGTCATCAACGTCGCCGTGACCCAAGGCAGCGCCAAGGCGCGGCAGGCTGAACGCCTGGCCGAACTCCGGGAAGCGTGCCGTTACATCGGGTTCGGGCTCATCCAGACCGCGGCGAACGGTTTGGAAAAGGTCACCCCGAAATGCCGGGCCGAAGATCCCGCACATTGGGCCGGGATGGTAAAGGTCATTGCCGGCATCCTCGCCGCCGAACGGCCGCAGGCGATCTTCTTCCCCCACGAACACGACTGGAACGGCACCCACATCGGCGTGCATTTCCTCGTCATGGACGCCCTCGCCCAACTCGGTGGCACCTTTTCCACGTTCCTCGTCGAGACCGAGTATTGGGGGCAGATGACCCGGCCGAATCTCATGGTCGAAGTCAGCGAGCAGGGCCTGGTGGACCAGGTCACCGGCACGTCCTTCCACGTCGGCGAGGTGAAACGGAACCCGTTCCACCTCCTGCTGCCAGCGTGGATGCAGGACAACGTCCGCCGCGGCAGCGAACTGGTGGGCGGCCAAGGCGGGGCGGCGCCCGCCTATGGCTTTGCGACGCTCTATCGTCTGCGTGCGTGGCGCGACGGCAAGGTCGTGGAGGTCCAGGCGGGCGGACGGAATCTCGGCCTCGCCGAGAACGCCGCGAGCCTGTTCGCCTGAACGACGGGTCAGCAGGCCGGCTGCTTCTCTGCATTCGGGAAGGCTGGCTTGCCGGAAATCTCCCCGCGGGCTACCAAAGGACGATGATTCGCTGGACCGTCCCGCTGGTTTCCGTGCTCGTCCTTGCGGCCACCGGCTGCAAGCGCGACGAAATCCAAGTCTATCAGGCGCCAAAGGATTCCCCGGCGGGCGCCCCGGCCGCCGCCGCCGGGGCCGCCGCGTCGCCCCACGGCGGTGCGCCCGCCGGTGGACGCGTGCCGTGGACGGTCCCTGACGGCTGGGGCACCAAGGCGAGCAGCAGCTCCATGCGCATCGCCAGCTACGAGGTGAAGACCGACGACGGACGGAGCCTCGACATCTCGGTGATCCCCCTCGGCGGGCAGTCCGGCAGCCTGCTCGACAACGTCAACCGCTGGCGCAACGAGCTGAAGCTCGCCCCGGTCGCGGAAGCCGACCTCGATGCCCAGGTGAAACCCGTGTCCATCGGCTCCACGACGGGCAAGCTGCTCAACATCGTCAGCGAACAGCCAACCCTCGACGGCAAGTTCAAGGAGCGCACGCTCGCTGCCCTGCTCAACCTCGAGGGCACCACCATCTTCTTCAAGCTCCGCGGCGAAGACCGCCTGGCCACCGAGAACGAACCCAAGTTCCTCGCTTGGCTGAAGTCGGTGCAGACCGACCTTTCGGCCGCCGCGCCCGCTCCTGCGCCCGCCGCCGCGCCGGCCGCGCCGAACCCGATCCCGCCCATGGTCAGCTCCAGCACCGCCGGCGTGCCGCCGCCGCCCGCCACGGACGTGCCCAAGTGGGACCCGCCCGCGCACTGGAAAGCCGGCGGCCAGCGCCCGATGCGGCTGGCTACGTTCGAGGTTCCCGGCGGCAACGGTCAGGCCGCCGACCTCTCCATCTCCGCCCTCGGCGGTTCCGCGGGCGGGCTGCTCGCGAACCTGAACCGCTGGCGCACTCAGCAGCTCGGCCTGCCGGCAGCAACGGAGGCCGACCTGCCCAAGATCACCTCCCAGGTCCCGGTTGCCGGAGGCTCGGCGACGGTGGTGGACTTCAGCGGCGAAGGGGAGCTCAAGGGCACCCGCATGCTCGCGGCCATCGTGTCCCAGGCCGACCGGACTTGGTTCTTCAAGCTGACCGGCCCCGACGCCGTGGTCGGACCCGAACGCGAGAATTTCCTGAAGTTCCTCAAGTCGGTGAAGTTCTGAATCCCACCGCCCCGTTCGCGTCCACCTGCGGTCCATTTCCTGTCCCGTGAAGCGATTCCTCCAATTCTTCTCCTCGCTCAAGCTGACCGTGTGGCTGCTGGCGCTGGGCATCCTCGTCGTCTTCTTCGGCACGCTCGCGCAGACGGAGGACGGCCTCTACGTGGCCCAGCAGAAATACTTCCGCTCGCTCTATGCCGTCTGGTCGCCGCATGACCCGTCGCTCAAGTGGATCAAGATCATCCTGCCGGGCGGCTACCTGCTGGGCTCGCTCCTGCTCGTGAACCTGGTCGCGGCCCACTTCACGCGCTTCAAGCTGTCGTGGCAGAAGTCCGGCATCTTTCTCACCCACATCGGCATTATCCTGCTGCTCCTCGGGCAGCTCGCCACGGACATGTTCGCCCGCGAGAGCCGCATGAGCTTCGCCGAGGGGCAGTGGCGCAACTTCAGCGAGGACTTCCACACCACGGAACTCGCCGTTCTCACGGACGCCTCTTCGCCGGACATGGACGACGTGGTCGCCATCCCCACGGGCCTGCTCGCCACCGGCAAGGAGATCCGGCACGAGAAGCTGCCCTTCACCCTGCGCGTCAAACAATGGGCTGAGAACGCCGAGATCCGCCGCCGCGGACCGATGGTGGACAAGGACCGGCCCGCCCCGGCCACCGAGGGTGCCGGCGCCAGCCTGATCATGGACGCCGTCGCGGCGACCCGGGCCATGGACCAGCGCAACACCCCGGCCGCCGTGGTCGAGATCGTGGACGCCGCCGGAAAATCCCTCGGCACCTGGCTGTTCGGGCTCGTCCTGAACGAGCAGGAGTTCGAAGTCGCCGGCAAGACCTACCGCGGCGTGCTCCGCTCCACCCGCTACTACGAGCATTTCTCGGTGAAACTGCTGAAGACGACCCACGAGGTTTACCGCGGCACCGAGATCCCGCGGAATTTCCAGAGCCGCGTGCTGCTGGAGAATCCGAAGACCGGCGAGAAGCGCGAGGTGGACATCTACATGAACAACCCGCTGCGCTACGCCGGCCTGACCTTCTTCCAGCACCAGATGGGCCGCGACGAGGTCAACGTCGCCCGGGGCACCAGCGCCTTCCAGGTCGTGAAGAACCCGTCGTGGCTCACGCCCTACCTGGGCACCATCGTCGTGGGTCTCGGCCTCACGGTGCAGTTCATGATCCACCTCGTCGGCTTCGTCCGGAAACGCACCGCCTGAACCTCTCGCCTCTCGTTCCATGAATCGCCTTGCCCTGTTCCTGTTCGCGCCGTGCCTGCTGGCCCTGTCCCTCTTGGGCGCCGGGCCCAACGACGCCTTCAACCTGAAGGAATTCGCCGAACTGCCGGTGGTCTTCAACGGACGGCATCAGCCGCTGGACTCCGCCGCCCGCAACTCCCTCGTGCAGATGCGCGACCGGTATTCGGTTTATGACCGCACCGAGAGCCGCACCGTGCCCGCTTACGAATGGTTCGCGGAAGTGGCCATGAACCCCGATGCCGCGGACAAACGGCGCACCTTCCGCATCGACCACCCCGACCTCATTTCGCTGCTCAAGCTTCCCCAGAAGGACGAGGCCAACGGGGAGGACGGAAAGAACTATTCCTGGAACCAGATCGCCCCCGGCTTCGAGCAACTGGAGGAGCAGGCCCGGCGCATCCTCCAGTCCAAGCAGGACGCCTCCCAGCGCACCGCGTTCGAGGGCGCCGTGCTCAAGCTCCGGAACGCCCTGACCCTTTACCTCCGACTCAAAAACACCGTCGTGCCCGGCAACACCACCAACCTGCTGGCCGACGTCGCGCGATTCCGCACGGTGGCGGCCGAGTTCCGGGCGACGTCCGCCGAACCGGACGTGCGGCAGAAGATGGTCGCGGAGATCTTCAACTGGGAGCTACTGGAGAGCTTCGAAGCCCCGCTGGTCCTGCCGCCCACCGAAATCCTGCCCGGCCGCGAGGGCTGGTCCCGGATCGGATCCGGCGTCGTGTCGCTCGCGTGGGGTGACAAGTCCGGCGAGCTCTTCCGCACCTTGCAGGACCTGCGCAAGGCCTCGGCGAACCCGGAGATGGCCGGTTCGGCGACGCTCAATTCGCTGCGCGACCACTTCAACACGCTCCTCGACGGCGCCAAGGACCCCGCACCGATGCCGGCTTCCATGGAACTCTGGGTGAAGATGGCCCAGGCGTTCCGTGACCGCGACGCCGCGGTGTTCAACGCCACCCTGGCTGCCTACCGCCAGAGCCTCGCCGCGAACCCGGCCGTCGCCGCCGACCTCGGCAAGGCGGGACGCGAGGTGTTCTTCAACCGCCTTGCGCCGTTCTACAGCACCATGCCGATCTACCTGATCGCGTTCCTGCTGGGCTGCTTCTTCTGGTTCAACTTCGCCGAATGGGCCCGCAAGGCGTCGTTCTGGCTGATTGTGGTCGCCTTCGTCCTGCACACCGTCGGGCTCATCTTCCGCATGTGGCTGGAGGGCCGGCCGCCGGTGACCAACCTGTATTCGTCCGCCATCTTCATCGGCTGGGGCAGCGTCGGCCTCGGGCTGCTGCTCGAGCGGTTCTGGAAGAACGCCATCGGACTTGTCTGCGGCAGCGCGCTGGGCTTCGTCACGCTCATCGTCGCCCACAACCTCGCGCTCGGCGGTGACACGCTCACGATGCTCGTGGCGGTGCTCGACACCAATTTCTGGCTCGCGACCCATGTCGTCATCGTGACGCTCGGCTACGCCAGCACCTATGTCGCCGGCTTCCTGGCGATCATCTACATCGTCCGCGGCGCCTTCACGACCGGCCTGAGCGAGCCCGTGGCGAAGTCGCTCACGCGGATGGTTTACGGCATCGTGTGCTTCGCGACGCTCTTCAGCTTCGTCGGCACGGTGCTCGGCGGGATCTGGGCCGACCAGAGCTGGGGCCGCTTCTGGGGCTGGGACCCGAAGGAAAACGGCGCGCTCATCATCGTGCTCTGGAACGCGCTCATCCTGCACGCACGCTGGGGCGGACTCGTCCGCGAGCGCGGCCTGATGAACCTCGCCATCATCGGCAACATCGTCACGAGCTGGTCCTGGTTCGGCACGAACATGCTGGGCATCGGACTGCACAGCTACGGTTTCACCAGCGGGGCCTTTATGTGGCTCGGCGTCTTCATCGTGAGCCAGCTCGTGCTCGTCGGCTTGGGCATGCTGCCCGAGAACATGTGGCGCAGCGCCCTGCCAGCCGGTCCTGCGGGCGTGCCGAAGGCCAAGGGCAAGCCGGCTGCCGCCTGAACTCGGAGGATCCCCAACGGGTGACGTTCACTGCCGGCTCGCCGCCGGCAGTTTTCTTTTCCCGCCCGGAAGTGGAACCCGCCCTTGCCCGGTTCCGGTGGCGACAAGCGCCCCGGCCGCCGTATAGCTTCGCGGCATGTTCTCCACTGTTCTCCGGGTGTTGCTGCTGCTGGCCGGGCTGGGCCTAGCGGTTGCAGCCGAAAAGCCGTTTCTGCGGTCCGAACTGATCTTTCCGCAGGAAAACTGGCACAATCACGCCTCGTGCGTCGTCGAGGCGCCGAACGGCGACCTGTTCGCGACCTGGTTCCACGGCTCCGGCGAGCGCAAGGCCGACGATGTGCGGGTCGAAGGCGCCCGCCTGCGCCGGGGTCGGGCCGATTGGTCGCAGAGGTTCACGCTGGCGGACACACCCGGCTATCCCGATTGCAACCCGCTGCTGCATGTGGACGACCGCGGCCGTCTCTGGCTGATCCACACCACGATTCTCGCGAACCTGTGGGAATCCGCCCTGCTGAAGTCCTACGTCAGCTCTGATTGGCGGCGGGACGGACCGCCCAAGTGGGACCGCACCGAAGTGCTGCACATCACGCCCGGACCGGAATTCGATACCACCGTGAGCAACGCGCTGCCCCGGCTGAAGGCGCTCGCCGCCGGCCAGGACTGGTCGGAGCAGACGCGTCGGGAGGTGGACGACTTCCTCAACGCCATGCGCGATCACACGGCCGACAAGCTCTACCGCCGTCTCGGGTGGATGGGCCGTTCGCACCTGACGGTCATCGGCGACCGCTGGCTGCTGCCGCTGTATCACGACGGCTTCTCCTTCTGCCTGGTCGCAATCTCGGATAACCGGGGCGCTTCCTGGCAGACCAGCGCGCCGATCATCGGTGCCGGCAACATCCAGGCCGCCATTGTGCCCCGGAAGGACGGCTCACTGGTGGCCTTCATGCGCGACAATGGCCCGCCGCCGAAACGGCTGCAGGTGGCCGAATCCCGCGACCGGGGCGAGACGTGGACCGCCGGGACCGACAGCGAAATCCCGAACCCGGGTTCCGGCGCCGAGGTCATCGCCCTGCGCGACGGCACCTGGGCCTACCTCGGCAATGACACGGATAAGGGCCGTCATTCCCTCGCGCTCTGGCTCAGCGAAGACGAAGGCCGGACCTGGCCCCATCGCCGGCATCTGGAATCCTCGCCGGCCGACTCCGGCGCCTCCTACGGCTATCCTAGCCTCCTGCAAAGCCGCGACGGCTCGCTGCACGCCACCTACAGTTTCCACGAAAAGCAGGGCGGGGCGATCAAGCACGCCCACTTCAACGTGGCCTGGGTGAAGCAGGGCGGCCCGGCCACGTCTCGCCGCACCCCATGAATTGGCTCCTGGCCATCGCGTCCGGCGCCGCCACGGCCTGGGGACTGTTCCGGCTCCTGTTCGAAGGCTGGGACGACTTCATGGAATGCGTCCGTTTCTGGCTCACGCCCGACGTGGTTTCGTGGTTCCGCGGCGAGGGTGCAGAAGACTGGTGGAGCGAACTGCGTCTGGGCCTGTGGCTGGGCGGCTCGTTCGGCGCGGGCTGGGGCGGTCACCTGCTCGGCCACTGGCTGTTCTCCTGAGCCGGTTCCGGCACGGCGGGATCAGTAGTAGTAGCGCGTGTCGGACGACGGACCGCCCATGGCGCGCGGACGCAGTTTGGCCTTGGTCCGGATGATCACGCTGCCGTCGGCCTGCCCCACCGGCTGGTCCGGCGCCACCGACCACGACCACAGCGGCTTGCTGGTCGCCCCGGCATCGAACTTTCCGAGGTGGCCGACATCCCACAGCTTCGTTCCCGGGGTGTCGCTGATCCGGTGGGTGATGAAGGCCCGGCGGGAGTCGCATTCGTCGGACTTCGTCGGCCACGCCGGCTCGTTGAGCTCCGCGTTGGCGTTCACCTTGCCGGAATCGTCGAGGAACCTCATCCCGGCGGCGGTCTTGAAGTTTGCGAGCCACATGTAGGGCGTATAGACGTTCGCCGCGGTGGTGTCCCAGCCGCCGTAGTCGCGCGTGGATTTGTCGGCGAAGTTGGTCATGCTCGCGTAGTTGAGCCAGAGCCGGCCGAAGGATTTCGCCGTGATCGGACAGATGAGGATGTGGGTGTTGGGCACGTATTTGCCGCGCATCACGTCTACGATGCTGTCCTTGGCGCCGCCGGTGCGGTGGTAGTCGGGACTGCCATCGTCGTGCCGCGGAAACCGGCCCCGGTTGTCATCGGCATAGAGCATCTGCGACAGGTGCTGCTGGCGCAGGTTGCTGAGGCACACGGCCCGCATGCCGGCATACTTCGCCTTCGCCAGCGCGGGCAGCAGCATGCCGGCAAGGATGGCGATGATCGCGATCACCACGAGCAACTCGATCAGGGTGAAGGCCGCCGGAGCGGACCGGGATGACGGCGGTGGGTTCATGAGGTCCAGAGGGAGTTTCCCGGCACGCTATCCCTTCCGCGTCGCCAGCGACAACTCCCGAAACCTTCCCTTCGGCTCAGCTTCAACGCGCCGGCCGGCCGCAGCAAGCGGTCCGGTTGCGGTCCGAACTGGTCCGGTCGCAACCCGCCCGGACCTCCCCGCCGGCCGGTTTTGACCGAAAAGCGGGCGTATTCGCCCCAATTCCCCGGTTGGCATCCCGGTTGCGAATGGGTGGACAGATGCCTGACGGCACCGGGGTGACCGGCGCAGGTCGGGCGACACACGGTCAACAGCACATCAGCAAACATGAAAAGCCTACTGTCCTCCCTCCGGTTCGGCGCCATCGCCGGCCTCGCCTTCGGCAGCCTGCTCGCCCAGGCCCAGTCCGAGCTCAAGATCTTCACCGCCATCGAGGTCGAATTCGCGACCGAGCGGGGCAAGTCCTATCAGCTCCAGGGCTCCGGCGATCTCGCGGCCTGGTCCAACATCGGCGATCCGGTGTTCGGCAACGGCAACACCATCAACCGCATCTTCTCCGCCAAGGGCGGCGGCGAGGTGGCCTTCGGCAGCTACCGTCTCGACATCACCACGGTCACCAACGTCGGCCTCGCGCCGTGGACCTTCCTCGGGGTGTCGCTCGGCCTCGGCGACGACGGCGCGCACGAGCACTACGATTTCCTCACTGAGACCAACGGCGTGAAAGTGTCGCCGACCGGCAACGACCCGTTCACCTACACTTTCACCCGCACCGGTGAGAACGAGGCCCAAGTCACTCTCGTGAAGGGCAGTTCGGGCGGCAACAAATCCCGGCGGGACCTTTACACGTTCACCTTCACCGCGGAGAAGCTCGGCACCTTCGTCCGGGAGGAATTCCGCGGCGAACGCCTGAAGGACCGCGATCTCGGCACGTTCAGCCTCCTCGACGGCACCTCCAATCCCGGCGGTGGCACCGGCGGCACTCCGGGCGGCACCAACACCGTGCCCGCGGAACCGCCCGCCGCGCTCACGGGGCTCGCCTATGCATTCCTCAGCGGCGCCACTCCGGAGCGGCTGGAATTCCTCACCGAAACCACCGGTGTCGAGCTCGAGGACAAGCCCCGGCCGGACGAGGATGAGCCGAACAAGCCGTTCAGCTACACCTACACGTTCACCACGCCGACCAATGCCACGCTCGTGGTGAACCTGCCCGACAACCGCCGCGACGAATACGACCTGACGTTCACCCAGGGCGCCCAGGGCACCTTTGTCCGCCGGGAATTTCGCGGCGACCTGCTGACCGACACCGACACCGGCGCGTTCAGCCCCGCCGGCAACGCCACCGCCGGCGGCAATGGGGGCAACGGTTCCGGCGGTCCCGGCGACGGCAAGGGCACTCCCGTGGGCGAACTGACCGGCAGCAACTACGTCTTCCGCAGCGGCGAATCGTCCGACCGGATGACGTTTGCCACCGCCACCACGGGAGTCGAACAGAGCTCCGAGGAAGACGACGATCCGAGCAACTTCGCTTACGCCTACACCGTGAAGGAGGGTTCGGCCGCGTCGCTCGTGCTCACCTTCAAGCCCGGCAAGCGCGACGAATACGACCTCACGTTCAACTCGGACGGTTCCGGCTCGTTCGTCCGCCGCGAGGTTCGCGATGATGTCGTCACCGACACCGACACCGGCACGTTCGCCCGCGAGACCGGCAACTGATCCCTCCCCGCTCACCTGCCGGACATGCGGATTCCCTCGGGACCGGATGTCCGGTAACTTCGTTTCCACACCGTGAAAGCGCGCGTTTCCCTTCGGCAGACCCTGACCGGCCTGTTCGGTGCCCTGGCGGCGTTGACCCCCGCCGCGGCGGCCGACGCGTTCCTCAGCCGCGTCGTGGAATTCAATGGCACCGTCGAAGTGCTCCGGGCCGGTGCCGAGCAGTGGCAGCCGGCCCAGACGAACCTCGTCCTCCAGGCCGGCGACCGGCTGCGGACCGGTCCGCAGGCGCGGGCTACGCTGCAGCTTTCCGACCGCAGCGTGATCCGCGTGGACCGCTCCTCGCTGCTCCAGCTTCAGCCCCCGAGCCAGGCGCCGGCCCAGAAGAGGTTCCGCCTGAACTCCGGCCGCCTGTTCTTCCTGAACCGCGAACGCCCGGCGGATATCGAATTCGAAACCCCGCTGGCCACCGGCGCCATCCGGGGCACCGAATTTGTCCTCAAGGCCGCAGGCGAAGCCGGCCCGACCGAACTCGCGCTGCTCGACGGTGCTGTCGCGCTCACCACGCCGCAGGGCACGGCCGAACTCGCCCCCGGCGAACAGGCCGCCATCGCGCCGGACCGCACCATCGCCAAGTCGCGCACTGTGCTGGCCGCCAACCTCGTCCAGTGGTGCCTGTCCTATCCGGCCATCTTGGACCCGACCGAACTAGGCCTGACCGCAGCGGAGGAAGCCTCGCTCGCGGCCACGCTCACAGCCTATCGCGCCGGTGACCTTGCCGCCGCGTTGGCAGCGCTGCCACAACCCGCCGCCACGGACTCCGAAAACGTCCGCGGGCTCCGCGCCGGGCTCCTGCTGGCGAATGGCAGTGTCGAGGCCGCCAGCGCCCAACTTGCCGGACTGCCGGCCGATTCCACTGCTGCCCAGGCGCTGCGGGAAGTCATCGCCGCGGTCCTTTTCCAGGAACTTCCAGCGTTGCCGGAACCACGGACCCGCTCAGGCTGGCTCGCCCGATCGTATTACCTGCAATCGCGGTCCGACTTAGACGGCGCGCTCGCCACCGCCCGGCGGGCGGGTGACTCCGGCTTCGCCCAAACACGGCGGGCGGCGCTGGAGCTGGGCTTCGACCGCAAACACGAAGCCGGAGAGTTCGTCGAGCAGGCCCTGAGCCTCACTCCGAAACTGCCCTCGGCTCATGCCTTGGCCGGTTTCGTGCAACTTTCGCAGCGGCGTTTCGAGGCAGCTTTGGCCCACCTCGATCAGGCGCTGGCCCTGGACAGTGCCCTCGGTGAAGCCTGGCTGGGCCGGGCGCTGACGCTGGGCGAACTCGGCCGCACCGACCAAGCCCGGCAGGCGCTGCAGCTCGCCGCGGCGATGGAACCGCAACGCTCCGCGCTGCGCAGCCAGTTGGCGAAGGGCTGGAGCGAGTCCGGTGACGATCCGCGCGCCCGGAAAGATTTCCGGCTCGCGAAGGAACTCGACGGAGGTGACCCGACGCCGTGGCTTTACGAGGGGCTGCACGACGCCCAGTTCAACCGCTTCAACGAATCCGTGCGGGCGCTCGAACGCTCCGTCGAACTCAACGACCGCCGCAGCGTGTTCCGTTCGCGCCAGTTGCTGGATCAGGATCGCGCGGTCCGCAGCGCCAATCTCGCGCTCGCCTACGAAACGGTCGGCCTGACCGAAGTCGCCGAGCGCACCGCGGCCCGGGCGCTGGCGGATGATTACGCCAATTTTGCCGCCCACCTGTTCCGCGCCCGCAGCCTGCAGCGGCAGGAGGACCCGGCGGACGTGAACCTGCGCCACGAGTCGGCCCGCCAAAGCGAACTGCTCGTCGCCAACCTGCTGGCGCCGCCGGGCGCCGGGAATCTTTCGCAGCATCTTTCCCAGCAGGATCGGCTGCGCTGGTTTGGCCCCGCACCGGTCGCCGCCAGCGGGTTCGCCGAATACCGCAGCGGCGGCGACTGGAACTCGGCTGCGTCGGTCTTCGGTCAGGTCGCCGGCCTCGGTTATGCCCTCGACTCGCAGTATCGCACCCTGAACGGCGACCATCCCAACGGCGATTTCGAGCGGCTGGAATTCTCCGCCCAAGCCAAGCAGCAGCTCGGGCCCGACGACAGCCTCTACGTGCAGGCCGGCTGGATGGACCTGGAGTCCGGCGACGCCTCGGCTCCCTACGATCCCGCCACCGCGAGTCCGACGTTACGGGTCGCGGAACGTCAGGAACCCTCGCTGTATCTCGGCTGGCATCACGAATGGGCGCCCGGCCACCACACGCTGCTGCTTGCGTCGCGGCTGACCGACGAGTTCACGCTCACCGACTCCGATCATCCGCTGCTCTTCCTGCGGCGGAACGCGGCCGGCACGGTCACCGACGTGGATTTCGGCAGCGTGCGCCGTGCGCTCACGCTCGACAGTGATTTCACCCTGTATTCGGCGGAGCTCCAGCAGATCCACGAGACGACGCACCACACTACGGTGTTCGGAGGACGCTTCCAGGACGGCACGGTGGACACCGCGGCCCGGCTCGACAATCCCCTGCCCCCCGCGCTGGCTGACCAGCGCGTGGAACCCGGTTTCGCCCGCCTCAGCGGCTATGTTTACCACCACTGGCGGCCGGTGCAGGCGCTACGGTTCACCGCCGGTCTCAGTTACGACCGCCTCGACTTTCCCCGCAACGCCGACGTCGCCCCCGTCAGTGGCGGGGAAACGGACGCGGACCTGCTCTCGCCCAAACTCGGGGTCGTGTGGTCGCCGTGGGAGCACACCCATCTGCGGGCCGCTTGGACCCGCTCGCTCGGCGGCCTGTATTTCGACCAGAGCCTCCGGCTGGAACCCGCACAGGTCGCGGGCTTCAACCAGGTCTTCCGCAGCCTGATTCCCGAAAGCGTCATCGGCCTCGTGCCGGGCACCGAATTCGAGACGGTCGGAGTCGGTCTCGACCAATCCTTCCGCAGCGACACCTACTTCGGGTTCGAGGCGGAACAATTGCAGTCCGATGGCCGCCGGCAAGTCGGCGCCGTGTCCAATTCCCTGCCCCTGCCCCTCGCGGACACGGTGGATTCCACACTCCAGACCCTGTCGTTCCGGGAACGCTCGCTCGGTCTCTACGCCGCCCAACTGCTGGGCGAAGACTGGTCGGTCGGGGCGCGTTACCGGGTGAGCGAAGCCGAGCTCACCGGTCGCTTCCCCAGCCTGCCGGCCTCGGCCACGGGCCTCAGCGCCCTCGAACAGAACGAGACCGCCACGCTGCATCAGGTGGGCCTGTTCGCCCGCTTCAACCACACCAGCGGCTTCTTCGCCCTGTGGGAAAGCGACTGGTATCAGCAGGACAACGGCGGCTACACTCCGCCCCTCGCCGGCGACTCGTTCTGGCAGCACAACCTGTTTGCCGGCTACCGCCTGCCGCGCCGCGCCGCCGAATTTCGCGTCGGCATCCTGAATCTTGCCGATCAGGATTACCGGCTGAACCCGCTGAACCTGCTCAATGCGCTGCCCCGGGAACGGACCTTCGTCGCCAGCGTGCGGCTGAATTTCTGAGCGGACGCTTTCGGTTCGGGCCGGTTTTGGGACCGCCATTTCGGCACAGAGAATCGCAAGCGGCACCCTTGCCGGAAACGAACAGTGCGGCCCATCGTTTGGGCGCATGAGCAATTCTGGCCCCGGCTGGGTCACGGCTTCCGAAGCCCTCAGCCATCTGCGCAACGGCATGCGCGTCTTCATCGGTTCCGGCTGCGCCGCGCCCGGACTTCTCATCGAAGCCCTCGCCGCCCGGGCGCCCGAGGTTTTCGACGTGGAGGTGCTGCACATCCTCACCCACGGTCCCGCGCCTTACGCCCGCCGGGAACTGCTCGACCACGTCCGCCAGAACTCGTTCTTCATCGGCGGCAACGTCCGTGCGGCGGTCCACGAAGGTGTCGCCGATTACACGCCCATCTTCCTGTCCGAGATTCCCCGGCTGTTCCGCGAACGGCGGATGCATCTCGACATCGCGCTGGTGCAGGTCAGCCCGCCGGACCGCCATGGCTTCTGCAGCTTCGGCGTGTCGGTGGACGTCGTGAAGGCGGCCGTGGAGTCGGCGGATTACGTGATCGCCGAGGTGAACCCCGCGATGCCCCGCACGCTCGGGGACAGCTTCGTCCATGTCAGCCAGCTCGACGCGATGGTCCAGAGCGACCGGCCGTTGTTCGAGTTCCCGATGGAGGAGATCACGCCCGAGGCCGAGAAGATCGCGGAGTTCATCGAAACCCTCGTGCCCGACGGCGCGACGCTACAGACGGGCATCGGCGCGATCCCGAGCGCGGTGCTGGCCCGCCTGGGACACAAAAAGGACCTCGGCATGCACACGGAGATGCTGACCGAGGCCGTGCTCCCGCTGATCGAGGCCGGTGTGCTTAACGGCCGCCGCAAGGCGCTGCTGCCGGGCAAGGTCGTCACGAGCTTCTGCTTCGGGAACCGCCGCTTCTACGACTACATCCACGACAATCCGGCCTTCGAGTTCCGGCCGACGGAGTTCACCAACGACCCGTTCCAGATCGCCCGCAACCGCAACATGGTCGCCATCAGCTCCGCCATCGAGGTGGACCTCACGGGCCAGGTCTGCGCGGACTCGATCGGCGGGAAGTTTTACTCCGGATTCGGCGGGCAGGTGGACTTCATCCGCGGCGCCGCGCGGGCCGAGGGCGGCAAGCCGATCATCGCGCTGCCCTCCACCACGAAGAACGGCAAGATCACACGCATCGTGCCCTGGCTCCAGATGGGCGCGGGCGTCGTCACCTCCCGGGCGGACGTCCACTACGTGGTCACCGAATACGGCGTCGCCTCGCTGCACGGGAAGTCGGTCCGTGAGCGCGCCCTGGCGCTCATCCACATCGCGCATCCCAACTTCCGCGAACAGCTCCTGAAGGAGGCCCGCGACGCGAAGCTGGTCAGCCCCACACAGATTGCACTGCCGCCCGGACTCCAGCCGTATCCGCGCAAGTTCGAGGTCGATTACGAGGGCCGCGACAAACTGAAGATCCATGTCCGGCCCATCCGGCCGACCGACGAGAGTCTGCTGAAGGAGCTGTTCTATTCGCACGATCCCTCGACGATTTACCAGCGCTACTTCACCCAGCTCAAACGGCTGCCGGCCGAGGCGGTGCAGCGCATGGTGACGCTGGATTACGAGACCAACATGGCGCTCGTCGCGGAGATTCCGTGGGAAGGCCGCAAACGTCTCATCGGCGTCGCCCGTTACACCCGCGACACCGCCACCGACCTTGCCGACATCGCCGTCGTGGTGCAGGAGGATTTCCGCCAGCACGGCCTCGCGACGTTCCTGCTGCGCCATCTGGCGAAGGTCGCCCTCGAACAGGGCATCGTCGGCTTCCGCGCCGATGTGCTGCCGGAGAATCTCGCGATGATGAAGACCTTCCAGAAGCTCGCCGAACCGCTGGAGAGCGCCCAGGAAGGCGGCGTGGTGAAGGTGAAGTTCCAGCTCGCGAACCTGAAGCCGGCGTAACCGCACGGCGCAAGTCGCCGGAGCAAGCGGGACGCTTGCGACACAGCCGGCCTGAGGCCGGCGCTACGGGTGTAGCGCAAGCCTCCGGCTTGCCGTGTCGCCGGCGTCCCGCCGGCCCCGCGGACGGCGGCGATGTTCGCGGTAGCGTCTTGGACTGCGCGAGTCCTCTCGCGCTTGGGCGAACGAGGGTGCAAAGCGGCAGGGGACTGCCGCAGTCCAAAACCTCGCGGCCGTATCCGCCGCACCGCTGTAAGGACACTCTCCGTGTCCCTGGCTACGACGGCACAGCGCGGCAGCGTCCCTCAAACAAGGCGTGGCGACCGGCCGCGGAATGCCGTATGCACGCGGGAGACACATCCCCGCACTCCGCCTCACCATGCCCGTCGCCACGCCAGCCTGCCGTTTCGATCCGCATCGCCGCGGGTTCCTGCGCTCGCTGGTGGGCGGTTCCCTGCTGTTCCCCGGACTGGTCTCGCAGCTCCTCGCCGAAGACGCCAGCCGGGGCGGCTCGGTCGATCCGCTGCGCGCCCATGCGCCGCATTTCGAGCCCAAAGCCAAGCGGGTCATCTTTCTCTACATGAGCGGGGGGGTGTCCCACGTGGATTCGTGGGACCCGAAGCCGAAGCTCTTCGCCGACGCCGGCAAGACGATCTCCGTGGACGAGTTCCAGGGCCGCAAAGGCGATTTCAAGATGTTCGCCAAACGCCCGCAGTGGGAGTTCAGCCGACATGGCCGCTGCGGCACCGAGGTGAGTTCCCTGTTCCCCCATATGGCCGGCTGCGTGGACGACCTGTGCGTGATCCGTTCGCTGAAGTCGGATCACACGAACCACTACGAGGCCACCCTGGGCGTTCACACCGGGTCGTTCACCTTCGCCCGGCCCAGCCTTGGCTCCTGGGTCAGCTACGGCCTCGGCACCGAGAACCGCAACCTGCCCTCGTTCGTCGTCATCGCCCCCAGGACGCCCTACGCGGGCAGCCAGGTCTGGGCGAGCGACTTCCTGCCCGGCGCCCATCAGGGCACCCTCGTGGTGCCCGGTGCAGAACCCGTCGCGAACCTGCGTCGCCGCGTGGCCACCGACCGTCTCCAGGAACTCGAACTCGCCGCGCTGGCGGACCTGAACCGCCGACATCTCGCGTCCCGCGCGGACGACCCGCTGCTCAGCGCGCGGATGAAGTCCTTCGAGACCGCCTTCGGCATGCAGATGGAGCTGCCCGACGTCTTCGACCTGTCGCGCGAAAGCGACGCCACCCTGGCGCTCTATGGACTCGAGCGCGGCAGCACGAAGGGGTTCGCGTGGCAATGCCTCGTCGCCCGCCGGCTCGCGGAACGCGGGGTTCGGTTCGTCGAACTCATCGACGTGGGCTCCTCCGACAATTGGGACGCACACGGCGACATGCTGACCCATGCACCTCTCGCGAAGAACGTGGACCAGCCCATTGCCGGCCTGCTGCGGGACCTGAAGCAGCGCGGGATGCTCGACGACACCCTCGTCGTCTGGACCACCGAGTTCGGCCGCACGCCCTTCAACGCCACCGCCGACCACCGGGGCCGCGAACATCACCACTGGGTGTTCTCCTCGTGGCTGGCCGGTGCGGGGGTGAAGGCCGGGACGGTCTATGGCGAGTCCGACGACTACGGCATCAACGTGGGCCGCAACCCGGTCCACATGCACGACTTTCACGCGACCCTGCTGCACCTGCTTGGCTTCGACCACGAACGCCTGACCTATCGGCATTCGGGCCGCGATTTCCGGCTCACCGATGTGGCGGGCGAGGTTGTGCCCGGCCTGCTGGCGTGACGCCGTTCTGCGGCCGGCTCATTCGCTGGACTCTTCGTCCGCCGTCTTGCCGCCGTGAAGCCGGCCCACGTCGGCGCAGACACCCCGCTTGCTGGCGGCGATGAACCCCAGGAATTCCTGCACGATGCCTTCGGCGGCGAACTCCGCCTGCGCGGCTTCAAGCCCCGCGCGGAAACTGTCGTTGGAACGGAACACGCGGCGGTAGGCCTGCTTCAGGTGCAGCCGCTCCTGACCGGAGACCCCGGCCCGGCGCAGGCCGACGATGTTGAGACCGCAGATGCGGTTGTTGCCGCGGACCACGCAGAACGGCGGCAGGTCCTTCGAGATGCCGGAGCCACCCTGCATCATGGCCAGCCGGCCGATGCGGCAGAACTGGTGCACCAGGCAGTTGCCGGAGACGAAGGCCCGCTCGGAAACCGTGACATGGCCGGCGAGCAGCGCGCCGTTGGCGATCACGTTGCGGTCGCCGATCTGGCAGTTGTGGCCCACATGGCTCCCGGCCATGAACAGGTTGCCATGGCCGATCACGGTGTCCTCGTCGAGCCGGTTGGAGCGATGGATGGTGACGTGTTCGCGGAACAGGTTGTCGTCCCCGATGCGCAGCCGCGTGGGCTGGCCGGCATACTTCACATCCTGCGGCGCGTCGCCGATGACGGCCCCGGCATGGAAGCGGTTGCGCGCCCCGACCGTGGTGTGACCGGTCAAATGGACGTGCGGACCGACCACGCAGCCGGCACCCAGCGTGACGTGTTCCTCGATGACGGCATACGGACCGACGGAGCAGCCTTCACCGAGGCGGGCTCCGGCATGGATGACAGCGGTGGAATGAATCATGCGGACTTGGGAGACGGGGAGGTCCTGAGCATCAGGAACAGGAAGACGGGGCCGCCGAGCGCGGCGGAAACGATGGCGGAATTGGCCACGACCAAGGCACCGACGACATGCCGGGCCGGGGAGAAGTCGCGCCACTGTCCCTCCTCCAGCTTCTGGAGCAGCACCGGCAGCGGCACGCCGGTCACGCGTTTGCCCTCGCCCAGCGCATAGCTGCACTTCAGCGACAACGCGACCCCGAGCAGCGCACCGCCGAGGATGGTGAGGCTGAAGACGCCGTGCGCACGCGGCGTCGCGCGCAGCTTGCGCAGCCACTGGCGCATGAACACCAGCAGACCGAAGCACGCGACGGCAAAACAGACGGGCAGAAGCAGAGCCATGCAGGCCTCAGGAGTAGAAGTAGCCAAGCTCCCGGAGCGAGCAGAAATCACGCGGCCGGGACTCGCTCGGGCGTCCCAAAATCAGGTGATCAACCACCTCGATCTTCAGCAACTGCCCGGCCCGGATGAGGTCGCGAGTCACGCGGATGTCCGCCTCGCTGGGCGTGGGATCACCCCCGGGATGGTTGTGGGCGAGCACGAGGGAATGCGCATTGGCCACAATGGCCGGCCGGAACACCTCGCGGGCATGGACCAGCACCTGGTCGAGCAGCCCGCGGGTCACCTCCTCGACCCGGATGAGCCGCTTCCGCGTGTTCAGCAGCACGACCACAAAGCGCTCCGTGTCGAGGGTGGAAAGCTCGTCGCGCAGCAGCGCCGCCAGCTGCTCGGGCCGGTCGAGCACCGGTGACTCCCGGCGCTTCTCGTCCGCCAGACGGAGGGCCAGCTCGAAGGCCGCCTTGAGCGTCACCGCCTTGTCGCGCCCCACGCCCTTCACCTCCACCAACTGGTCGAGCGGCGCCCGCGCCAAGGCTTCCAGCGAGCCGAACTTCGCGACGATCCGGTGCCCGATCTCCACCGCCGAAGCGCCCTGAAGTCCGGTGCGCAGCAGGATGGCAAGCAGCTCCGCCGTGTTGAGCGAGGCTGCCCCGCGCGCCGCCAGCCGCTCCCGGGGCCGGTCGGCCTCGGCCATGTCGTGGATGCGCAGCGGTTGGTTCACGGCGAAAGTTTTGGCCGGCCCGGATGAATCTTCAATCCGAACCCGGCCAATCCGCTTCGTTCACTCCGGTTCGAGGCGTCCGTCCCGCAACCGCAGCTGGCGGCTGGCCGCGGCGGTGAGGTCCCCGTTGTGCGTGACAGCCAGGATCGTCAGCCCCTCGCCGTTCAGTTGCCGGAACAATTCGATGATCGACCGGCCGGTAGCGCTGTCGAGGTTGCCGGTCGGTTCGTCGGCCAGCAGGAGTGCCGGCCGGTTGACGAGTGCCCGGGCGATGGCCGCCCGCTGCATCTCGCCGCCGGAAAGTTCGTGCGGCCGGTGCTGGCGGCGGCTGGCAAGACCAACGCGTTCGAGCAGTTCGGCGACGGGCACGGCTGCCGGCCGGCGGGCAAACTGGGTCGGCAGGGCCACGTTTTCCTCCACCGTCAGCGTGGGCACGAGGCCGAAGTGCTGGAACACGAATCCGAGCTGGTGGCGCCGCATCGCCGTAAGCCCGGCTTCGGAAAGTCCCTCCACCGCCTGCCCCGCCAGCTGAAGCTGTCCCGAGGTCGGCCGGTCCATGCAGCCGACCAGGTTCAGCAGCGTGGATTTGCCGGCACCCGAGGGGCCGACCAGGGCCACGAACTCCCCCGGCTGCACCGTGAACGAAACCCCGGCGAGGGCGCGGACTTCCTCCCGGCCCCGACGATAGGTGCGGGTCAGTTCGGTGGCGACGATGACGGACGGCATCAGGTTCCTTTCGGGGTTCGGAATGCGATCATGGGTGCGAGCCGCGAGGCCCGCCAGGCCGGGACCAAGGATCCCAGGCTGCCGAGCAACAGCGCACCGGCCACACACGCCAGCCAGAGCCAGGCCTCGCTGCGGATCAGCGGATCGGACGGCGTGAACGGCAGACGGGACCGCAACCACGCCTCCAGCTGCCCACCGCACAGCAGTGCCACGCCGGTGCCCACGATACCGCCGGCGAAGCACACCTGCAACGCCTCCAGCCAAAGGAGCAGGAACACGTCGGCCCGCGACGCGCCCAGGGCACGGAACATTCCCAGCTCACGCGTGCGTTCGCTGGCGGCGAGCAACACCGCGTTGCCCACACCCGCGGCGGCGACCAGCAGGGCCAGGGCAGCCACGCACAGCAGCCAGAGCCGGGTGGAGTGCAGCAGCCCCTGCAATGTGCGGAACAGGTGCGTGAGCGGCACGACGTTCATGTCCATGCCGGCATTGCACCCGCGCAGGTCGCGCACCGCCTGGTCCAGATCGTCGGGCTGGCGCAGGCGCACCAGGAGATGGGTCAGCTCGCGCTCATGCCCGAACAGCCGCTGGGCACTCGCCAGCGCCAGGAACGTGAAGCCATCCTCCGCGGCACCGGTCGGCTCGATCACGCCGGCGACGCGCCACGTTCCGGCACCCAGCGCGGCAACCCGCACCGACTGGCCCGGCTGCCAGCCGGCCCGGCGGGCGGCCTCGGCACCGGCCAGCAGTTCATCGCCCGCTTCCGGAAAACGGCCCCGGATCCGCCAGCCCGGACGCAGTTGCAGCAGTTCCGGCGTCACGCCGACGAACACCTCGGCGGTGCCATTGGTGGCGGGAAACGCACACATCAGCGCCGGCGCGGCGGTGCCGACCAAGGGCACGGCGCGAACCTCCTCCAGGTAACGCGCCGGTAGGTAACAGGGCCAGTTCGCCCCGTGCAGGGCGATGGAGGCGGCGTCAAACGGACAACCCTTGGGCACGACGAGGATGTGGGCGCCGAGCCGGTCGAGTTCCGCCGCCATGCCCCGCTGGAAGCCGCGCACGAACGCCAGCAGGGCCGCCAGCGATCCCACCGCAAGCGCCACCGTGACCGCCGTGAGCGCGGAGCGCAGCGGCCGGCGGCGGGTTTCCCGGGCGGCAAGGCTGAAGAGGGAAAGGTTCATTCAGTTTGCGTGCCCCACGCGGGCGGAAGCCGGCTGGCCCGCCACGCCGGATAGACGGCGGCGACGAGGCCGGAGCCCAAGGCCAGTCCCAGGGCTTGGATCACAAATTGCAGTTCAACCCGCAGCAGCCGATCTGCGGGTGCGAGCGGAATCCACGGACGCACCGCCGCCTCCAGGCCCGGTCCGCCCACCGTGACCAGCAGCAACCCCGCCAGCGCACCGACGCCGCACAGCAGCAAAGCCTCGATCGTCACCAACCCGAATACCTGGCAGCGAGAGGCGCCGAGCGCCCGCAGCAGGCAAAGCTCCGGCGTGCGCTCGACCACCGAAGCCAGCAGCGTGTTGAAGATGCCGATCAGGCCCGCAGCCAGCGCGATCAGCGTAACCGCAACCAGCAGCAGCCGCACCGCGCCGACCAGGTTCAGGAACGTGCCCATCATCTCGGTCAGGGTGACCACCTGCGCCCCGGGAATCTGCTGAAGCCGGGCCGACGCTTCCCGGAGCTGCGCGGGATCGTGAAGCCGCACGGCCACCGCCGTGAGGCGGCCGGGTGCGAGCAGGCGCTGGGCGGTCGCCAACGGGAGGAAGAACAGCGAATCGTCGGACGTGCCGCTGCGCTCCAGCACGCCGGCAACCTCGAAGGTCGTGCCCAGTTCCGGACTGTGCAGCCGGTCGCCCGGACCGCGCAGTTCGATGAGGGCGGCCTCGGCCCCGAGGATCACGGCGTTGGTCGCACCAAACCAATCCGCCCCGGCAGCGGCCCGCCACCAAGGTTTCAGCGCGCGGGCCGATTCATCCAAGCCAACCCAGAGATCGGTGCGCTTCTCGGCGGAACGCGGAACGGCCGCCAGGAGCAGCGGCGCGGCGACCGCGACGGCGGGATCCGCCCGCACGGCCGTGAGGGCGGCCGCCGGCAGGGAATGCTCGAGCGCGTTCCCCTTGAGCACGCGGGCCGCGGCATCGTAGGGGCAGCCCAGCGGCACCAGCATCAGCTGCATCCCCGCCCGGTCGAGTTCCTGCCGGAGAGACCGTCGGTAGCCTTCGCCGAACGCCGCCAAGCCGGCCCAGGCGGCCACCGCAAGGCTCACTCCGGCCAGTGTGAAGAGCAGGCGGAGCGGACGACGCCAGAGATTGCGGAAAGCCAGCCGGAGCATGCCTCAGTGGGGATGACCACCGGCCGGTGGCAGGTTGGTCGCGAGGCCGGCCGGATTCGCCGTCGATCGGCCGGACGCCGCAAGCTCGTGGAGGACCAGCAACGCAAACACGCCGTCCCGAATCGCGACGGCCGACGCCCGGGCGGCTTCGGGAAGTCCGCCCAGCAATTCGTCGGTTCCCAGCCCGGCCGCGTTCCGTCCGCGGAAACGCGCCGCCCACCCCGGGTCCAGCAGGGCCGCCGCGATCTCCTCCGGTTCGCGCTGACGCTGGAGAACGAATCCCCTCACCCGGTGATCCGCCGTCACGGCGAGAACCAGTTCGATGGCCCCATGGGCGCCCTTCACCCGCCGGACCAGCACGTCGCCCAAGTGTTGTGGCCCCGCGTGGATGCGGTGGATCTGCAGGGCATTTTCCTCGGCGGTCGGGGGCCGGCCCAGACGTCGCGCCAGCTCCGGTCTCAAGCCGCTCAGGATTCGGACCTCCGTCTCGTCACGGAACGTGGACTGGGCTTCGGGAAACAGGATTCCCACCGCGGCCGCGGGCTCGCGCCAGGGACATAGAGGTGCACCTTCCACGCGTTCGGCTGTCACCAGGCGCAACGGTTCCTCGAAGGTTCCGGCCAGGCGATGGCGGATCAGGACAATGGCCATCAACCCGAGGGCGCTCACGCCAAGGAAAAGCCGGAACGGGCGCGGGATCATCTCAATGGCGCAAGCCGGTGGCGGCCAGCTCGGCGCCGGACGCAGTGCGGATCATCGTGCCAATCACCCGCACCTGCCGGTGCAGCGGCACCTCGACCACCACGAAGCCTGCCGACTTGGTGTCCACACGCAGCGTGCCCGTGGCGTCCTTGAGCACGAACCAGCAGCCGGCAACCGGGCACTTTTCCACGAGTTCGCCCTCAACCGTGACGGGACCGTTCGTCGTCGCTGCCGCCTGGACCAAGGTGACTGCGGAACCGGCCGGCTCCACTCCCAGCACACCGCCGGCCGGCCGGCAGCCGGCCAGCAGCAGCATGCTCCCCAGGAATGCAACGGTCCGCTTCATGGCACCGGTCCGATGCCGGGCGCAGCCGGCGGAACACATTGCGCGGCCAGGCCCGCCTCCGAGATCAGGCCCGCGTGCCCATCCACGAAGTAGGCAACCCGCACCGCGCGATCGCTGCGCGCCCGGAAGTTGGACAGTCCAAACGCCTTGGGAGGATGCCAGGTGAAGATCTCCGCGCCGTAGTAGGTTTCCGACGGCTGAAGGATGGCCGCCTCCTTTTCGAGGCGCGTGACCACCGTGTTCAGGCAATAGCTGCTGCCGTAAAAGTCCGACATCCGCTTGGGCCGGTTCGTGGTCACCTGATTGAACGGGTCCGCCGCCAGGTCCGCCGGCACGCCGTAGTCGGCCGGGCACACGTAGAGGTTGGTGGCGTTGCCCACATAGGCGAGCGAGTAAACGAGCCAGTTGGTGGTGCGGCAGGGCTTGCAGGGAAACGCCGGCCCCGACTCCGGATCAGGGAAACGCGGCGGGAAAAAACCGGCGTGGTCGCTGACATACATCGTCATCGCGATGCCAAGCTGTCGCGAGTTGGACGTGCACTTGATCCGCAACGCCTTGGACTTCGCATTCGCCAATGCCGGGAGGAGCATCCCCGCCAGGATTGCGATGATGGCGATGACCACCAGCAGCTCGATCAGCGTGAACGCTTCGGCCGACCGGGGCAACCGTCGCACAGCTTGGCGCCGAGGTGTCGTCATGGCGCGAGCGAACACAAACCTCCGGAAAAAGGCAATGCTCCCACTCGGACGGAACCCCAACCGGGCGCATCTTTTTATCATGGCTGGCTGATGGGCGAACTGCGCGAACACGAACGGGGCGGGATGCGGCCAGCCGTGTATCAAATCAAACGCGTCCGCACCAAAGTGTAACCAAAGGTGTGAGTCCGAAGTGTCACCCAAGGTGTGAGTCCGTGCCGAGGCTCGCCCCACCGGGCCGCCGGCGCTCCCCCCAACTCACGGCCCGGAGTTGCCTCGACGAAGAATGCGCCCCAACCGGTTTACGGATGCGAGAGCGCCCGCTCCCCGGTTTTCGGCGGCACCGGTGTTGCGGCAGGCTCGAAAACCGGAAGTTCCCCGCCAAGGTCGCCGCCACCGGCAGCCAACTTCGAATGCTCGAAGTGCTCTACAAGCACCCTCGACTGCTGATCCCCTGCGGAATTCGAGCCCAACCTCAGCCACCTCACGACGACTCGCAGGCCTCGCCGGATCGCCGCCAAAACCGAAGCAAGGGCGGTCCTCTGCCGACCCGGCAGCATCCACATGCAGTGCCCTTGTGGCAGGACGTTTCCAACCGGTGACACGCTTTCTCACGGCGGGGCCGTTGACAGAAGCACCCTGTGTGGGATTGGTCACACACCATGTTCCCACTCACCGTCTTGGATTCCCGCTGGCGGAACCGGATCGCCGGTCTGGTTGCGGGGTTGCTGCTGGCAGTCCCCGGACGGGCTGCCGGCGCCTTGCCGCCGCCGACCGCGGCGGGGCTGAAGTTGCCGGAAAACCCGGGAAGTTTTGGTTATCGGTTCATCGACGCCTTTCCCGGCCTCGCGGTGACCAACCCGGTGGTGATCACGGCGCCGCGGGGCGAAACGAACCGTCTGTTCATCGTCGAACAGGCGGGACGCATCGTGGTCATCACGAATCTGGCCCAGCCCACCCGCACGGTGTTCCTGGATCTCACCCGGCGCACGCTGAGCGGCGGAGAACAGGGCCTGCTTGGCCTGGCCTTCCATCCCGACTATGCCCGCAACGGCCAGTTCTTCGTCTTTCGCACGCTGAACTGGACGCCACCCGACGCCGGCATGGCTTATCGCATGGACCGGTTGTCGCGCTTCCAAGTGCATCCCGACCGTCCGCAGGCCGCGGACCCGAATTCGGAGGTGATGCTGTTCCAGGAATTCGACGAGGCGAGCAACCACAACGGCGGCGACCTGCATTTCGGTCCCGATGGCTACCTCTACGTGGCGCTTGGCGACGAAGGCGGCGCCAATGACCAGTTCAACAACGGGCAGCGGATTGACCGCGACTTCTTTGCGGGGCTGCTGCGTCTGGACGTGGACAAACGCCCGGGCAGCTTGCCACCCAACCCGCATGAACCTCTGGCGCTGTCCTCCCACTACGTGACCGACAACTACGCGATCCCGCCGGACAATCCTTACGTCGGCGCGACCACCTTCAACGGGCGGACGGTGAACACCAACCGACTGCGCACGGAATTCTGGGCGGTGGGCCTGCGCAATCCGTGGCGGTTTTCGTTCGATGCCGCCGGCGGCGAGCTGTGGGTGGCGGATGTCGGCCAGGACCGCTGGGAAAGCATCTTCGTGAGCCGGGCCGGCGCGAACCACGGCTGGGCGTTCCGCGAGGGCAACGCCGCGGGCGCCCGTTCTTCCGCGACGCCCGCCGGCTTCCTCACCAATCCGGCCTTCAACCATGTGCCGCCGGTCCATGTGTATGGCCACGGCGGCGGCCCCACCCAGGGCAATTCCGTCACCGGCGGCCTCGTCTATCGCGGCCGCCGCCTCGCGCCACTGCACGGCGCCTACGTGTTTGCGGACTACGTGAGCGGGAATGTTTGGGCGCTGTGGCGGCAAACGGGAGCGGCTCCGCGCGTGCAGCGTCTCACCGGCCAGGGCGGCATCTCCGCGTTTGGCACGGACCCGCGCAACGGCGACCTGCTGGCCGCCGCGCATTCGGGCAACCGCCTGCTGCGCCTCACCTACTCGACCACGTTCACCGGCGAACCGTTGCCACCCACCCTGGCCGACACTGGCGCCTTCTCGGATTTGGCGACCCTTGCCCCCGCCCCGGGCGTGGTTCCCTACGAGATCAACCATCCGTTCTGGTCCGACGGCGCGGCCAAACGGCGCTGGTTTGCCTTGGGCAGCACCAACCGTCTGCTGGGCTTTCGCGAGCACGGAGCCTGGGAGGCGCCGCCTGGCACGGTCTGGGTGAAACACTTCGACCTCGAACTGACCAATGGCGTGCCCGCGTCGGCCCGGCGACTGGAAACGCGCTTCCTGGTCCGCAACGCCAACGGCGTTCACGGCCTGACCTACCGCTGGGATTCCCCCACCAACGCCACGCTCGTCCCCGAGGACGGCGCCGTGGAAGCCATCACCCGTTACACCGCCGAGGGACAGCCCTACGCACAGGTCTGGGAGTATCCGGCGCGCGCCCAGTGCCTGGCGTGCCACACGCCCGCCGCCGGTTTCACGCTCAGCTTCAACACGGCCCAATGGCACCGGCAGCTCCCCGGGGGCGAATCCCAAGTCGAGGCGCTCGCGGCCGCCGGCTATTTCACCAATGCCCCGGCGGAACGGCACCGGTGGCGGCGGTTCGCCGCGCTGGAGGATGAGTCTGCCAGCGTGGCGTGGCGCGCCCGGTCCTATCTCGACGTCAACTGCGCCCCCTGCCATCGGCCCGGCGGAAGCGGCGGCGGATTCTTCGACGCCCGGTGGGAAACTCCGCTGGCGCTCAGCCAGCTCATCCGGGGACCGCTCAACGACAACCGCGGCAATCCGACCAACCGTGTGCTTGTGCCCGGCGATGCCACTCACTCGATCGCGCTGCAACGGCTCCAGGTGCGCGGTCCCGGCCAGATGCCGCCGCTCGCCTCCAACGTCGCCGACTCGGCCGCGGCCGAACTCCTGTCGCGCTGGCTGACCGAATTGGCCGGGGAACCCGCGCCCGATCAGCCGCCGGAACTTCGCGGGCTCAACCTCGCACCGGATGGGTCCCTGCGCCTCCGCGTCCGGCAAGCGCCCGGACAGGCCTTCCTGCTGGAATCCACTGGCCGGCTGGAGGCCACTGACTGGCAACCGGTGGACGCCCCCGGGACCGAGCCCCACTTCCCGGCCGCTGACCGCGAAACGGAAGTCCGGCTGAACCTCGGAGCTGAAGCGCAATTCTTCCGCGTCCGCAGCCTGCGACCGTAATTCACGGACCCAGCCAATCCGCGACTCAAGCCACCCAGGCGCGCGCGTTGTGGAACATTTGCATCCACGGGCTGGCGGCGCTGCGGTCGCCGCTGGTCCAGCTCATCAGGATGTTCCGGAAGACGCGCTCGGGGTGAGGCATCAGCACCGTGAAGCGGCCGTCCGGCGTCGTCACGGAGGTCAGGCCGTCGGGACTGCCGTTCGGGTTCAGCGGATACGTTTCCGTCGGGCGACCGTGGTGGTCCACGAAGCGCACGGCGCGATGCACGCGCTGGGCGTCGCCGCGTTGTGAGAAGTCCGCGAAGCCTTCGCCGTGCGAGACGGCAATCGGGATGCGGCTACCGGTCATGCCCTGGAAGAAGATCGACGGACTGTCGAGCACTTCGACGAGGCTTAGGCGCGCTTCGAATTGTTCGCTCTTGTTGCGCGTGAACTTCGGCCACGCCTCGGCGCCGGGAATGATCGGCGAGAGCGCGGCCATCATCTGGCAGCCGTTGCAGATGCCGAGCGCGAAGGTGTCTTTCCGCGCGAAGAACGCCTTGAACTGATCCGCCAGCGCGGGATTGAACATGATGGAGCGCGCCCAGCCTTCGCCCGCGCCGAGCGTGTCGCCATAAGTGAAGCCGCCGCAGGCCACGAAGCCGCGGAAGGTCTCCAGCTTCAACCGGCCGCTCTGCAAATCCGTCATGTGAACGTCCACCGTCTCGAAGCCGGCCTTCGCCATCGCGTAGCTCATCTCCACATGACTGTTCACGCCCTGCTCGCGGAGAATCGCCACGCGCGGACGCGCGCCGGTGATGGCCGGAGCCTCAGTGCGCGGCGTGAAGGTGAGATGCACATGCAGGCCGGGGTCGGTCGCGTCGCCCTTGAGACGATGCTCGGAATCGGCGCTCTCGGGATTGTCGCGCAGCCGCGCAATGCGCCAGCTCACTTCGTCCCAGGTCTGGTGCAGCGACTTCACGTCCGCCTGCAACAGCACCGCGCCGCCCGCGCGCACTTCCATCGTGTGCCTGTCGTTCGGGCGACCGATGATGTGCGCGTGACCGTCGAAGCCCGCCTTACGCAACACGTCGAGAACGTGCGTCGTCTGGGCATCGGCAACTTGCAGCACCACGCCGAGTTCCTCACTGAACAACGCGCGCAACGCGTGGCTGCCCGCCGCGGCGTCCGCCTTCTCGGAAGCGCGCACGAGCGAATCGAGTTCGATGCTCAGGCCGCGATTTGAGGCGAAGGCCATTTCGCACAAGCACGCCCAGAGTCCGCCGTCGCTGCGGTCGTGATACGCGAGCAACGCGCCTTCCGCACGCAGCGCGTTCACGGCGGTGACCAACGACTTCAGACGCACGGCGTCATCGACATCGGGCGTCGCGCCGCCGAACTGGTTCGTGACTTGAGCGAGCATGGAACCACCCATGCGGTTCTTGCCGAAGCCGAGATCGACGAGAATGAGCGAAGTCGCACCCTGCTGAAGCACGGGCGTAAGCGCAGGACGCACATCGGCGAGCGTCGCGAAGGCGCTGACGATGAGGCTGACCGGCGCGGTGACCTGACGCGGCTGGCCGTGGTCGCTCCAGCGCGTGCGCATGGAGAGCGAGTCCTTGCCGACCGGCACACTGATGCCGAGCGCGGGACACAGTTCGAGGCCGATGGCGCGCACGGTTTCGTAGAGCGCGGCGTCTTCGCCGGGCTCGCCGCACGCGGCCATCCAGTTGCAGCTCAACTTCACGCGCGGCAGTTCGATGGGCGCGGCAAGCAGGTTGGTGAGCGCTTCGCCGACCGCCATGCGGCCGGACGCAGGCGCGTTCACGGAGGCGAGCGGCGTGCGTTCGCCCATGCTCATCGCTTCGCCGCGAAAGCCGGAGTAGTCGGCGAGCGTGATGGCGCAATCGGCCACCGGCACCTGCCACGGACCGACCATCGGATCGCGCGACGACATGCCGCCGACCGTGCGGTCGCCGATGGTGATGAGGAAACGCTTCGACGCGACGGTCGGATGCCGCAGCACGGCGAACGCAGCCTCGGGCAGTTTCACCGCGGCGGCGGCGAACGGCTCCGGCTTCCACTCCACGCGCTTCACGTCGCGGCGCATCTTCGGCGGCTTGCCGAGCAGCACGTCCATCGGCATGTCGATGGCGCGTTCGCCACCCGGACCGTCTTCGAGGATCAGTTCCTTTTCCTCGGTGGTGACACCGACCACAGCGAACGGACAGCGCTCGCGTTCGCAGAGTTGCTGGAAGAGCGGGAGCGATTCGGGGCCGATGGCGAGGACGTAGCGTTCCTGGCTCTCGTTGCACCAAATTTCCTTGGGCGCGAGGCCGGATTCCTCGAGCGGCACCTTGCGCAGATCGAAGCGCGCACCGCGGTCCGCGCCGTGGACGAGTTCCGGGAAGGCGTTCGAGATGCCGCCCGCGCCGACGTCGTGAATCGCGAGAATCGGATTCTTGTCCCCGAGCGCCGCGCATTGCGTGATGACCTCGTGCGCACGGCGTTCGATCTCCGGATTGCCGCGCTGCACGGAATCGAAATCAAGATCGGCGGAGTTCGCGCCCGCCGCCATCGAACTCGCAGCGCCGCCGCCCATGCCGATGCGCATGCCGGGGCCGCCGAGTTGAATGAGCAACGTGCCGGGACCGAACGGCAGCTTGCCGGTCTGCTCGGCCGCGATGGAGCCGACGCCGCCCGCGATCATGATGGGCTTGTGATAACCGCGCCGGATGCCCGCGACGGTCTGCTCATACACGCGGAAGTAGCCGCCGAGATTCGGCCGGCCGAATTCGTTGTTGAACGCCGCACCGCCGAGCGGGCCGTCGATCATGATCTGGAGCGGGCTGGCGATGTGCTCGGGCTTACCGAAGACGGGTTGTTCCCACGGCTCGTTCGTGCCGGGCAGGAGCAGATTGGAAACGCTGAAGCCAGTGAGGCCGGCCTTCGGACGCGAGCCGCGACCGGTCGCGCCTTCATCGCGGATTTCGCCGCCCGCGCCAGTGGACGCGCCGGGGAACGGCGAGATGGCGGTGGGATGGTTGTGCGTCTCCACCTTCATCAGCGGATGCACGAGCGCCTTCTTCGCGGAGTAACGGCGGTCGCCGGCATCGGCCGACGCCTGCCAGACTTCGATCTCGCCGCCTTCCATCACCGACGCGTTGTCGCTGTAGGCGACGATCGTGTGCTGCGGCGCGAGCTTGTGCGTGTTGCGGATCATCCCGAACAGGGAGTGACTCTGCGGCTGACCATCGATGACGAACTCCGCGTTGAAGATCTTGTGCCGGCAATGCTCGCTGTTCGCCTGCGCGAACATCATCAGTTCGACGTCGGTGGGATTGCGCTTCAGCGACTGAAACGCGTTGACGAGGTATACGATCTCATCCTCGCTCAGCGCGAGGCCGAAGGTCTTGTTCGCGGCTTCGAGCGCGCTGCGACCTTGGCCCAGCACGTCGACGTGCTCCATCGGCACGCCCTGCTTCTCCTGGAAGAGGAGCGGGATTTGGTCGCGGCTGACGAGCACGCTTTCCGTCATGCGGTCGTGCAACAACGCAGCGCAGGCGTTGCGCTGGGCTTCGGTGAGCGCGGCGGAAGCGTCGGTGAAAACGAGGCGGTATTCCGTCATGCGTTCCACGCGACGGATGGGCAGGCCGCAATTGTGCGCGATGTCCGTGGCCTTCGACGCCCACGGCGAAACGGTGCCAATGCGCGGGGCGACGATGAGCGCGACGCCACCGGACTTCGGGCCGGTGTAAGGATCGCCGTAAGTCAGCAGCTCCGTGAGCTTGCGGTTCAACGCCTCAGGCAGCGAATCCACGAGCAGCACGCAATGCAGGAAGCGCGCGTGAACGCCGGTGATCGCCGGATGAACTTCGCGCAGCTTGGGCAGGAGCGCGGCGGCCCGGAACGAGGAAAGGGCGTTGCCGCCTTCGAGATGGATCAATTGCATGAGATGGGAACGCCGTCCCGGTGATTGGGGACGGCGGAAATCGCCGACGGATTGGAGACTGCCCCGTTCAGCGGGGACGGGCACCCGAAAAGCACGGGCGGATAAAGGAATCCGGGACGGGCCGGTTCAAGGGGAAAGTCGGCCGGCGCCGGTGGTCGGTCGCAGCGCGACACTGCCCCGAATCCCCCTCTCCTCCACCCCAAAGTGGAGGAGAGGGCCGGGGAGAGGAGGAGGGCGGCGAATACTCCCACGACTTGGTGGGCAGCCCCTCTC
>OFDN01000271.1_pt1 | contig 47700 bp, 70 predicted proteins | sample 1520971 | NCBI WGS metagenome assembly OFDN01 (sample SAMEA94257418, study PRJEB24077) | hot springs metagenome | biome: Aquatic biome; feature: Geographical feature; material: Water | place: India | collected 2012-06-12 | depth 5 m | reverse complement strand
GTGCGGCTTCCGCTCCCGGTGCCGGGACGGCTGCGCCCGGCGGCGGTGCGGCCAGCATCCCGCCCGGCGATGCTGCCGCGGCGCAGGTCGATGCGCCGGTGCCGACGATCGGCATCGCGCAGCTGCCCAACGACCCGGTGACGCGGCTCGAGCGCGAGCTGCTGATGGCGCTGCTGCAGCATCCCGACCTCATCGAGCGCTCCGTCGCCGAGCGCTCGCTGCACACCGCATTCGGGCAGCCCGCGCTCGCCACGGTGCGCGACGCGATGCTCGCCGCCATCGACTCCTACGGCAGCGCCGACTGGGCCCGGCGCGTCACGGCCGAGGCTCCGGGCGCGTTCGAGCCGCTCGTGACCCAGCTCGCCATCGCGCCGCTGCCGATGCGCGCCGGGTTCGAGGCCGAGTACTGCCGCGGCGTGACGACGTCGCTCATCGAGCGCGATCTGCTGCGGCGCAAGACCGAGCTGCTCGGCGCCCTGCAGCGCACCGATGCCGAGGCCGAGCCCGACCGGCACCGTGCCCTGCAGCGCGAGCTCGTCGAACTCGAGGCCGAACGACGCCGCGTGCGCGGAGACTAGGATCTCTCGAGTGACCGACCCCGCCGTTCGCGCCCGCGATCTCACCCTGCGGTACCCGGCGCGGCTCGGCGCTCCGGCCGTGGCGGCCATCACCGGGCTCAGCCTCGACATCGCCCCGGGCGAGACGCTCGCGGTGATCGGCGATGCCGGTAGCGGCAAGAGCACCCTCGCCCGCGCGATCGCCGGGTACACCTCCCGCAGCGTCGACGGCGGCGTGGAGGTCGCTGGGGGAGCGCTCGAGGTGCTGGGGGTGGATGTCCGCACGCTCGGTCGGCACGGTGACGAGCAGCTCGCCCTCCGGGTCGGATACGTGCCGCAGGATGCCGGCCTCGTGCTCGACCCGCACCTGACCGTTGCCGAGAACGTGGCGCTGCCGCTGTTCCTGCGCGATCGCACGTTCTCGAAGAAGGTCGCGGGCGGCATCGCCGCCGAGGCGATCGACGCCATGCACCTGACCCTGGCGACGATGCCGAAGTTTCCGCACGAGCTGAGCCGCGGGCAGCGGCAGCGGGTCGCGATCGCCCGAGCGCTGGTGCTCGAGCCTGAGCTGCTCGTCGCCGACGAGGCCACCGCCGGCATCGACGCGACCGTGCGCGGGGTGATCCTGGCCCACCTCGCCGAGGTCCAGCGGCAGCGCGGCTTCGCGGCGTTCATCGTCAGCAGCGAGATCGGCGAGGTGCGCCGTCTGGCCGGTCGCCTCGCCGTGCTGCACCGCGGCTCCATCGTGGGGCTCGGCTCCGTCGACGCGGTGCTCGACGACCCGCGGCACCCCTACGTCCACCGCCTGGCCGAACTGTCGCGCACGCGTGCGTGACGGTCGAGCCGGCCGAGCTCGGCAGGAGCATCCATGACCGACACCGACCGCATGACGGCCTCGGCGACGTTCGCCGCCGGAGCCGAGTTCCTGCTCACCGATCAGCACCGCGATCCGCTCGCCGGCCGTGCCGAGCGGCCCGCGCGGCCCGTCGAGCCCGGCCCCATCGCGGTGCTGCCGACGGCCTCGGAGTTCTTCACCGAGGCGGTCGTCGCCGGGGGCGGCCTCGTGGCGCCGCTCGACGAGCGGACGCGCGGGCTCGTGTGGCTGAGCGAGAAGCGGGCCGACGAGCTCACCGCGATCCTCGACGCGCACCCCGCGATCGGCTGGGTGCAGCTGCCCTGGGCCGGGGTCGACGGGTTCGCGACCGTGCTCGAGCGGTACGCCGACGGATCGGGCCCGCTCTTCACGAGCGCGAAGGGCGCCTACTCCGAGCCGGTGGCCGAGCACGCCGTCGCGCTCGCGCAGGCGGTGCTGCGCGAGCTCGCGCCGAAGGCCCGCGCCGCCGCCTGGGCGCCCGTGCGCACCGGTCTCTCGCTCTACGGCAGGCACGTCGTCATCGTCGGAGCCGGGGGCATCGCCGCCGAGCTGCTGCGCCTGCTGCGGCCCTACCGGGTGCGCACGACGATCGTGCGGCGGGCGGCGACACCGATGGAGGGTGCGGATCGCACCGTGACGACGGATGCTCTGCACGAGGTTCTGCCCACCGCCGACGTGCTCATCCTCGCCGCGGCGTCCACGGCCGACACGCGGGCGCTCATCGGCGCTCCCGAGCTCGCGCTGCTGCCCGCGACGGCCGCGCTGGTGAACATCGCCCGCGGCGCCCTGGTCGATCAACTCGCCCTCGCGGCGGCGCTGCGCGAGGGTCGGCTGCTCGGCGCGGGTCTCGACGTCACCACGCCCGAGCCGCTCGACGCCGATCACCCGCTGTGGGCCGAGCCCCGGTGCCTCATCACCTCGCACTCCGCCGACACTCCGGAGATGACCGCGCCGCTGCTCGCGCGCCGCATCACCGAGAACGTGCGGGGCTTCGTCGGCGCGGGCGGCTTCGTCGGCATCGTCGACCCCGCCGCGGGGTACTGAGCGCGCACCGGGCCCTCCGGATTCTGCTACCGTAGAACCGCTGTTTCAGCGATCCTCGATAGCTCAATTGGCAGAGCAGCCGGCTGTTAACCGGCAGGTTCTTGGTTCGAGTCCAAGTCGGGGAGCCACGTCTCCCACCGCACGCACCCGATCGTCACCGGGTGGCCGTGGACGGTCACCGCTCAGTCGGTCAACCCAGAGAGGAGCGCTGTGCTGGCCCTCCCCATGCTCCTGCCGGTGTCGCCCGTCGACGCGCTGCTCGCCGACCCGATCGGCATCGCGGCCGTCGGGGTCGCCGGCCTTCTCGTCGCCCTCGTGATCGTGCTGCTCGTCGCCTGGCTGCGGGCGCGATCCCGGGCGCGGCGCATCGCGTTCGATCGCGGTGCGGCAGAGCGCCAGCGCATCGAGCTCGAGCTCGCCCTCGCTGAGCAGACCGGGCGCCTGCGGATCATCCGCGAGCTGCACGAGGTCGCCGTGCACGCGCTCTCCGTCATCGTGAGCCAGGCAGACGGCGCGCGCTACGCGGCGACCGCCGACCCCGCCGCCGGCGCCCGCGCTGCCGCCGTCATCGCCGAGTCGGCGCGCACGACTCTCGGCGACCTGCGCCGCGTCATGGCGCTCGCTCGAGAGGGTGAGGCGAGCGTCGCTCCGCACCCGCGGCTGAAGTCGACCCGCGACCTCTTCGCGGTCATGCGCGAGAGCGGCCTCGAGGTGGAGTTCGAAGAGCTGGGCGAGCCGTTCGACCTCCAGCAGGGCGCCGAGCTGGCGATCTACCGCATCCTGCAGGAAGCTCTCGCGAACGCCCTCAGCTACGGCGGTCAGGGCACCACGGCGCGCGTGAGCTTCACCTGGGCGGCCGAGGGGCTGCACGTGAAGGTCGACGATGACGGCATCCGCGCGGCGGCGCGACGGGAGGGCCTCGACCCCAACGACGCGCGTTCGGTGGGCTACACGATCGACGACGACCTCAAGGCGCTCACCGATGAGCCGACGGGGCGCGGCATCCGCGAGATGCGGGCGCGCGCCGAGCTCTACGGCGGCATCCTGACGGCCTCGACGGTGCCCGGTGTCGGGTTCTCGCTCTCCGTGGTCTTCCCGGCGCTCCGCTTCCACAACGGCGTGCACGGGGTGAAGCTGGATCGCTCGTGAGCCCTGCGGCTTCGCGCGTGCGCGTGCTCATCGCCGACGACACCCCCGCGCAGCGGGAGGGCTGGCGCATGATCCTGGCCGCGCAGCCCGACATCGACATCGTGGGCGAGGTCGGCGACGGAGCGCGAGCGCTCGCGGTCGTGCGGCGGGAGCCCACCGACGTGGTGTTGATGGATCTCCACATGCCGCGGGTCAACGGTCTCGCGGCGAGCGAGCGCATCACGACCGACGGCCAGGTGCGGCAGCTCGGGCCGGCGCCGCGCGTCGTGCTGGCCACCGCCCTCGACCTCGACGACCACGTCGTCGACGCCGCTCGCGCCGGCGTCTTCGCCGTCGTGTACAAAGACCTCGACCCGGATGCCCTGCTCTCGACCATCCGCGCCGCCGCTCGGGCGGTCGACCTCGCGACCGCCGCGCCGACCGACGCGCGTCCCGACGCTGGCCGTGGCCGCCGAGGCTGAGCGCCGGGCCGCCTGGCGCGCATCCCTCGCGGTCGGCCTGGCGGTCTCGGCGTACGGCGTCTCGTTCGGTGCCCTCGCGGTCGCGTCGGGCCTCGACATCTGGCAGGCGTGCGTGCTGAGCCTGGTGATGTTCTCGGGCGGCTCGCAGTTCGCGCTCATCGGCGTTCTCGCCACCGGCGGCACGGCGGCCGGGCCCGCGGCGATCGCGGGGGCCACGCTGCTCGGCCTGCGCAACGGCCTCTACGCGATCCGCGTCTCGCCGATCATCGGCCCCGGCGTGGCGCGGCGCGCGCTCGCGGCGCACCTCACCATCGACGAGTCGACCGCCGTGGCGACCGCGCAGCCGACGCTCGCCGCGCAGCGGGTGGGCTTCTGGGCGACCGGTGCCATCATCTACATCGGCTGGAACCTCATGACCCTGCTCGGTGCCGTTCTGGGCGACCTTCTCGGCGACGTGCGGCAGTTCGGGCTGGATGCGGCCGCGGGCGCGGCCTTCCTCGGCCTCGTCTGGCCCCGCCTGCGAGCTCTGCAGCCCGTCGCCGTTGCGGTCGGAGCTGCCGTCGTCGCGACCGTGCTGCTGCCCGTGCTGCCCCAGGGCGTGCCGGTGCTCGTCGCGGCGCTCGTGGCGCTCGTGGTGGGCATCCCGAACCTGCTCGGCGCCCGCGCGCGCAGCGAGGAGGGTTCCGCGTGACTGTCTGGCAGATCATCCTGCTCGCGTCGATCCTCGTGCTCGCCACGAAGATGCTGGGCTATCTGGTGCCGCCCCGCGTGCTCGAGACCCCGACGGCGAGCCGCACGGCCGAGCTCATGACCGTCGCCCTGCTGTCGGCGCTCATCGTCGTGCAGACGATCGGCGCGGGCCAGGGCATCGTCATCGACGCGCGCCTGCCCGCCCTCGCCGTGGCCGCGGGGCTCTTCGCGCTGCGCGTGCCGTTCATCCTCGTGATCATCGCGGCCGCGGCGACGGCGGCCGGACTGCGGGCACTGGGCTGGGGCTGAGCCGCGGCTCACTCCCGCCCTCTGGAGGGCTGCGCTCAGCCCTCGAGGTTGTCGACCCCGGGCATCCAGGAGCGCCCCGGCGAGCCCCACGACTGCTTGCGGATCGCCTTCTGCGCCGCCTTGCGATGCGGGTGCTCGAGCCGGTCGACGTAGAGCACTCCGTCGAGGTGGTCGTTCTCGTGCTGGAAGATGCGGGCCAGCCAGCCGACCGCGTCGATCTCGTACGGCTCGCCCTCGAGGTCGATCGCGCGCAGCACCGAGCGAGCGCTGCGCACGAGCGGGAACCGCTCGCCGGGCACCGACAGGCACCCCTCTGAGTCGAGCTCCTCATCGGCCTCCTCGACCGGGGGAGGGCTGACGAGCAGCTCGGGGTTGATCGCGACCCCGCGCCAGCGCACGGCGTCGTCGTCGGTCCAGTCGTAGACGAAGATGCGGGCATCGACGCCGATCTGCGGCGCCGCGAGACCGACGCCCGGAGCCGCCTCCATCGTGTCGAACATGTCGGCGACGAGCGCGCGGACGTCATCATCGATGACCTCCACCTCGGCCGCGGGGGAATGGAGCACGGGCTCCCCGGTGATGCAGATCGGACGCACGGCCATTCAGCCAGGATATCGGCGCGCCCCGGAGTAGATTGACCGGGTGCTGCCACCCGAGCTGACGGACTTCACCGAGCAGATCACCCTCACCCCGTACCAGGCCATCGGCATCCCCATCGCCCTCATCGGCGCCGTCTTCCTCTCGCTGGGCGCCCAGCTGCAGCACCGCGGGGTCGCCCGGGTCGAGGAGAGCCACGGCGACGGACGCAAAGACGGGCTCAGCCTGACGCAGCTGCTGCACCTGCTCGCGCGCCCGTCGTGGGTTCTCGGCACGCTCATGCTCGGTCTGGCGATCGTCTTCCAGCTCGTGAGCCTCGGGTTCGCGCCCCTCATCGTCGTGCAGCCGCTCGGGGTCGTCGCCCTCGTCATCACCGCGGTGCTCAACGCTCGTGTCTCCCGCATCCGCCTCGAGCCGCCCGCGATCCGCGCGATCGCGATGTGCGTCGGGGGCGTCGGCGTCTTCGTGGCGATCGCCGCGGTCTACGCGATCGAGCAGGAGATCACCGAGCGCCAGCTGCTCACCGTGCTGGGCATCCTCGGGCTCGCGCTCGCCGCCTTCGGCGTCGCGTTCGCCCTCGCTCGCCGGAGCGTCGGAGCGATGTTCTACATCATCGGTGCCGGGGTGCTCTTCGGCTTCGTCGCGACCCTCGCGAAGGTCGTCATCAACCGCATCCTCAACGGCAACTTCGAGTGGCTGACCGTGCTCGCCATCGTGGCCCTGCTGGCGTCGGCCGCACTCGGCAGCTACTTCGTGCAGACGGCGTACTCGGTCGGCTCCCCTGATCTCGTGATCGCGGGGCTCACCGTCGTCGACCCGCTCGTCGCGGTGCTCATCGGCGTCATCGTGCTGGGGGAGGCGGCGCTCATCCCGCCCGCCTTCGCCGTCGTCGCGGTGCTCGCCGGCACGGTGGCGGTCGTCGGCGTGCTGCAGCTCGCGAAGCACCACCCGCAGACGCACCACTGACCGTCAGCGGCGCGCGCACGGTGCCGCACCGTGCCCGCCTGCGGTACCGTAGACGGCGGTATTCCTCTTGTCCCCGGCGCTCGCGTCGACTGCCGAGCAGCGCCCACCACCGAGAAGCAAGGACCACCTTCCGTGCCTGACGCCCCGCACGACGGCGGCTCGACCGAGCGGCCCCTGCGCATCCTCATCGGCGCCGACACCTTCCCGCCCGACGTCAATGGCGCCGCCAAGTTCGCCGAGCGGCTCGCGGCCGGTCTCGTCGAGCGCGGCCACGAGCTGCACATCGTCGCTCCCGGTGCCGAGGGCGGCCCCAACGTGACCCGCACCGAGGTGCACGAGGGGCAGCCCATGACGGTGCACCGCCTCCGCTCATGGCGGTGGTACCCCCACCCCTGGCTGCGCTACGCGCTGCCGTGGCGCATCGAGCAGAATGCCGCGCGCATCCTCGACGAGGTCAAGCCCGATGTCGTGCACTTCCAGTCGCACATCGTGGTCGGTCGCGGGCTCGCCCGCCAGGCGGTGAAGCGCGGCATCCGGGTCATCGGCACCAACCACTTCATGCCCGAGAACGGCCTGCAGTTCACCCCCTTCGTCGGCGCCCTGCGCGAGCCGGCTGTGCGGATGGCCTGGAAGGCCGCCGGGCGCACCTTCGGGCTCGCCGAGGCCGTGACCACGCCGACGCGCAAGGCGGCCGACTATCTCGAGAAGTACACCGAGCTCGACCAGGTGCACCCGATCAGCTGCGGCCTGCACATCGACCACTACACGCCGAACCTCGACCCGCGCACCGAGAACGTCGTGCTGTTCGTCGGGCGCGTCGAGGCCGAGAAGCACATCGAAGAGCTGCTGCGCGCCGCGGCCCGTCTCGACCCGGAGCTCGACGTCAAGGTCGAGATCATCGGCGACGGCGAGCAGCGGCCCGCTCTGGAGCGTCTCGCCGCGCAGCTGAGCATCTCGCACCGCGTGCACTTCGCCGGTCACGCGCCGGAGGAGTACCTCAAGAAGCAGCTCACGCGCGCCTCGGTATTCGCCATGCCGTCGCGCGCCGAGCTGCAATCGATCGCGACGATGGAGGCCATGGCCTCGGGGCTGCCCGTCATCGGCGCGAACGCGATGGCACTGCCGCACCTCATCCACGACGGCGAGAACGGTTTCCTCTACGAGCCGGGAGACATCGACCAGTTCGCGGCCCTCCTCACCCGCGTCTTCACGATGCCGCACGATGAGCTTCTCGAGCTCAAGCGCGAGAGCCTGCGCATCGTCCAGGGGCACGACATCACCCGCACGCTCGAGACCTTCGAGGCGCTGTACCGGGGTGAGACGGTCGTCGACCCGGTCGACGACCTCGACGCCGTCGCGCCCTAGGGGCCGGGTAGAGTGGGCGCGTCTCCGCCTCGGCGGAGCGCGGGGCGGTAGCTCAGCCGGTCAGAGCAGTGGACTCATAATCCATCGGTCACGGGTTCAAGTCCCGTCCGCCCTACTCGAGTGCGACGCCGGCCGACGAGCGAGGAGACCGGCGCGGGCGGCATGTCAACCGCACCGTAGATGACCTCGATCGTCGAATTGACCTTGTCGGCGACGACCGCGATTTCCCACGCGTACCAGGGCCCAGCGGCGATCTTCTCGCTCATTGTTCCCTCGGTGACGCCTAGAGCGCCCGCGAGCGCCTTCTGAGTGATTCCAGCGCGCTTGCGGAGCGTGGTGATTCGCTCGCCGACTTCCGCGTCGAACTGGTAGCGACGTTCGCTGCGGCCTACGGATTCCTGTCCGGGATTCATGACTGCGACTTTACGACACGTCGCGTCATTTTCGCAATACGACGTTTTGCGACTTGACACGACTTTGGTATATGCGTAGAACTGTGTCCATGAACTTCGCCAATACCGAAGAATCGGCGCTTCTCACGAAGGCTGAGGCAGCAGAAAAGCTCCGGGTCTCGGTGCGCACGGTCGATCGCTACATCGCGGACGGCACGCTCAGCGCGATCCGGCTCTCAGCTCGCGCGACGCGCATCACCCGCGCCTCACTCGATTCGCTGCTCGACGCGCCGCGGATTGGCGAGAGCGGTCGAACGCGCTCCTAGTCGCGTCGGCTCCCACAACTTCACACCATCAACGACCCGATCACGAAGGGCACATCATGACGGTCACCACCATCCACCCCGACATCCTCCGCGCTGCTCAGTCTGCGTGGATCGACCTCGAGCACGCGGCTCGCGAGACGTTCGCGCACGCCCGACTCGACAACCTCGGAATCATCCGCGCTTCGCTCACGCCGGCCGACCGCTTCGACGCCGTCTACGCGATCTGGGACGACTTCATCGACGGTCGCCGCGCTGACGACCTGTTCGAGCCGCCGACGACAGCGGCCCTCATGGTGCAGGCGGCGGTGTTCGCTCGCGTGTCGATGGAGCTGCCCGCTCACGAGGTCATCGACCTCGCTCAGGCAGCCTGGGGTGCGACGACCTTCGAAGTGTTCCTGATCAACATGGACGGGCACCGCATCGGCAAGCTCGGCTGGTACGGCGGCGGCACGTTCGCCGTGCGGTTCCTCGGCGCACCCGGCACGAGCCGCACCATCAGCCACGACCGCGGCCGCACAGTCGACGACTGGCGAGAGTGCCGCTCGACGACCGTCGCCCTGCACCCCGTGTTCGGGCGGGACGACTCGTGAGCACCGAACGGATGTCGCTCGAGTCGATGCAGTTCCCAGTGTCGCTCGTCGCTGAGACTGCCGCCGCAGCCCAGTGGGCGGACGGCTGGCCGTTCAGCGGCGACGACATCACGGTGGCGACCCGCCTCCCGCTCGGCAGCATGTCGACCTACGCGGTGGGCCGGTTCGACCCCGAGGGCGCCCGCGGCTATCGAGCCGCGAGCCTCCCGGACGCTCCCGTGCGCGAGTCCCGCGCAGCGGCTCGAGCCGACGAGCGCGCCCACCGCGAGGGCGGCCGCACCGAGCGGGCACGGTTCGACCTCCGTCGCCGCGCCGAGAAGTCGATCGCCCGCGCCGAGCGGCACACCGAGCGTCTCGACGGCGACGTGCACTACGACCTCGGCTCGACCGTTCGGACGGTGACCGCGTGAGCGTCGGCGTGCTCGACGGTGTGGAGCCGCGAGCGCGGGTAAAGGACCCGGTGACCTCGGTCGACGCGGCCCGCTCGGTCGACCTCAAGGGGTCGCAGGCCGAAGTGATGCGGCTGTTCCGCCGCTTCGTCCCGGCCGGCTGGGGTTTGGCCGACCACGAGCTGGTGAAGCTCGCGAGCCTCAAGGGCTCGACATACACCGCGCAACGCATCCGGTCGGCGCGCGCGGAGCTGGCGAAGAAGGGCTTGCTCGAGCACAAGCCGGGCGACTACGTCGAGAGCCCGACCGGGCATCCCGCGCGCGTGTGGACGCTCGCCGAGAAGAAGGAGGACTGACGTGGGAGTGAAGCTCTCGAGCAAGCTGCCCGACGCGGACCGCAGCGGCCTGGATGTTCTCCAGGGCGAGCTGGTTCGCCACCCGGAGTCACGGCATCTGGTCGTCGCGGTCATCGACTGCGCTCGCACCACCGTCGACCACGGCGACAACGGCGACACCTACACGCCGACCGCGGGCGTGCTGTTCATCGAGCCCGTGCTCGACGCCGAGGATGTCGCGACCGTCGTCGAGATTCTGGGCCGCATCCGTGCCGAGCGCGTCGACGGCGGCACTCTCGACTTCGACTTCGGCGTCGGCGACCCGCTCGCAGAGAGCGGCTCGCGGACGGGAGGCCGTCGTGCAGCAGACGACTGAGCGGCCGGCCGAGCCGCTCCCGCCGATCACTCGCGACCTGCCGACGAAGGATCACGGCGACCCGACGCTCGGCGGCGATGGCCTTCGCATCGCGATCGACGCCGACTGCCCGCACTGCGGGTGGCCCGAGCGCTGGTTCAACACCAGCAGCCGACGCTTCGGCTGCATCAAGTGCACGTACGAGTCCGACGAGAGGAACGCCTGACCCATGACCACGAAACTCCCGCCGCTCGTCGCCGCGACCTCGGCCGAGACCGACCGCGACACCTGGATGGAAGAGCGCGGTCGACGCGTCACCGCATCCGAGGTCCACGCGATCGCGGTCGGCGGCCGCTCGACGTGGCTCCGCCTGCTCGACAACAAGCTGAACGGCGAGACGTTCAAGGGCACGGCCAGCACCGCACGCGGGCGTCGCCGTGAGGCGTTCCTGATCGACTTCGCGAAGACCTTCGTCGACCCGTCGATCGAAGAGAACGCGGTGCTGTTCGTGCACCCGGAGAACGGTCGGATCGGCGCGACACCGGACGGCATCGGCGAACGCATCGGCGTCGAGGTCAAGTCGCTCGACTTCGGTGCGGACCCGTTCGAGGTTCCAGCCGAGCACTACGACCAGATGCAGTTGGGCCTGTACGTGACGGGCCGTGAGCGCTGGCTGTACGTGCGCGAGGTCATGGGAGAGGACGGAGAGCCGACTCTCGACGATCCCGCATGGCAGTGGATCGAGCGCGACGAGACCCGCATCGCGCAGCTCGTCAGCGAGGCCGAGAAGTTCCTCGCGTGGTGGGACGCGGGAGCACCCGTCAGCGACGACCTCGACCCCGAGCTGGATGATGCGCTCGCGGCATGGGCGGATGCTCGCCGCCGCAAGCAGTCCGCGGAGGCCGACGAGAAGGCCGCTGACGCGATCATCCGCCGCCACATCGCGGCGATGCCCGGATCGGACAAGCCCGGCGTGTACAAGGCGGCAGGGCGCGCTGCGCAGTTCGTCTACACGGTCACCGAGAAGCCGGTGCTCGATGTCGAGAAGTGGGCGGAGGCGGAGCCGGTGTCGCACGCCGCGTGGGAGGCACTCGCAGAGCGCGCAACGGCCGCGGCGACCGCGGCGACCGCGCTCTACACGAAGCCTTCGCTCTCGACCCGCCTGAACATCAGCCCGTCGAAGGAGTCCGCATGACCACCACGGCACCCGCGCTCGAGGTCGTCGAGCACACCCTCGCCGAGTACGAGCGCATCGCGATCGGAACCGGCCAGTGGAACGGAGCAGAGGCTCCGGAGTTCAGCAACGACGGCGTTACCTGGTCGGCGGCGTGGCTGCCGAGCGAGGACTACCCGCACCCGTTGCTGGCCCGCGCGACCGCGTACCGGCACGGTGTCGACCGTCCGACCGTCGCCGTCGTCCGCTGGGACGAGTGCGTCCCCGCCGACGACGCCTGGCGCGACCTGTGGCTGCGCAAGCCCACCGCGCTGTTCGGCGCGTTCGCTCGCCGCGCGGCGATTCGCTCTGCGTTCCGCGACGTGCTCGGCGACCGGCGCGAGCCCGACGAGGTCGACCCGCCGAAGCCGGCCGAGCCGGCTGACCAGCGCGACTGGTTCGCCGCCGTCGATGAGGCGCAGACCGTCGATGAGGTCATGCAGGTGCACCAGGCGGCACGGCGTGCCCGCGTGGTGACCGTCGAGCTCGAGCGTGCGATCCGGATGCGGCACCGCACGATCATCGGCCGGGCGGCCGCGAAGATCGAAGAGGCCGAACCGGTGGCCGAGCAGCAGACCGACGTGGCTCCCGCGACCGGCACCGCGGGAGCCACGCCGCAGAACTTCCCAAAGCCGTCGCCGCCGAAGGTGCGCCTCGAGGAGACCGTGCGTCGCCCGCAGCCGCGAAAGCGGGGCAAGTAGTGGCGCGCGACTACGCGGACCAGATCGCCGAGCGCATCGCCGACTCGTCGCAGAAACGCACCGGGGTCGACGTTCCCGAGGCCGTGCGCACGCTCGTCGCCGAGGGAGTCCGCACCGGTTACGCGTGGGCGATGGGCGCCAGGGACGGCAACGCATGACCGAGGTCAACGAGGCCACAGGCGAAGTGACAGACGCTCCGCTCGAGCTGGTGCCGCTGAACCTCGCGGCACTGTCGGAAGACGAGCTGCTCGCGATGTTCCCCTCGCCGATCCAGGCGGCGGGTGCTCTCATCCACGCCCGCCAGGTGAACGCGCGAGCGCCGCACGCCCTCAACGAGTACCGGACGCAGCTCATGGCAGCCGAGCGTGAGTTGCGCATCGCGACTGCGCTCGCGGTCCGTGATCTGCTCGCCGAGTTCCCCCGGTCGAACATCACCGAGCGGCGCTTGCTCGCCGCCGACACGGACCGAGTGAAGGAAGCACAGGAGGCCCGCGACACCGCGTGGCTGCTCCTCGAGTTCGCCCGCGACTACGCGAAGGCGATCGCCCAAGACATCGACATCCTGCGTTCTTTGAACGCCAACCTCCGACAGGAGCACACGTCATGAAGAACTGGTTCACGAACGGCCACCGAACGGGTGCCGCCGACACCATCAACCCGGACCACATCGGGATGCACCGCGTGGTCGTGTTCGGCGTCATCATCACGCTGGCGGCGGCCGTCATCACGTCGTGGACGGGTCTGCTCTGGGTGGCTGAGCAGCAGCTACTCCCGTCGCAGCTCTGGTGGGTGACGCCGGTCATGATCGACGTTCCGCTCATCGTGCTGACGCTCGCGCGCGGCGCGCTCAAGAAGCGCGGCATCGAGAAACCCAGCCTCATGGTCGGCATCATCGGCCTGACCCTGTTCTCGTCGTTCGCGAACCTGCTCCACACGATCGCCGAGACGGGGTTCGGCACGATCCCTGCCGTGCTCGGCGCGCTGACGAACGCTCTCGCGCCCTGGCTGATCGTGGCGATGACGGAGGTTCTCTGGCTCGTGGTGACGAAGCCGATTCGTCCGCCGCAGTCGCGGAAGAAGAGCAAGCCGGCGAAGGCCCGCAGCTCGCGCACGGCGGCGAAGGTGTCACCCGTCGAGCCGATCCGGCTCCAGACCCTTCCCGGGCTCGAGCAGGAGCATGACGCGCTCGGCGCCCTCCGGGAGTCCGCTCGATGAACACAGCGACCAAGCCGCTCCCGCCCCTGCGGCTGAGCGGCCAGCCTCTCGCGCGCCGAAATCAGCTCATCGACGACCGCGAGCAGCAGAAGTGCGCCCGGTGCGGAGTCATCATCTGGGCGGGCGCGAGCCGACACCACCGGAAGTTCCGGTCGCGTCGCGGCGGCGACGAGGTGTCGAACGGCCTGCTGATGTGCGGGTCCGGCACGACCGGCTGCCACGGGTGGGCGCACATGAACCCGATCGCGGCCCGCGAGCTGGGGTTCGCTGTGCTCTCACATGAGGACCCTACGCAGGTGCCGGTGAAGCACGCGATCCACGGGTGGGTGTACCTCGACGACCTCGGCGGCGTGCACCCGCGCCCGCCCGCGCCGGAGCTGACGATCAAGTCGGCGAGGGGAGCTGCGTGATGCCTGACATCGATCAGCGGTGGCGTGCGGTGTCGTCGGAGCGGATCACGGCGGCGATCCTCGAGCTGCGCGACGATGAGGAGTTCATCGCTCGGTTCCGGTCGAAGATCGACACGCGGAACTTCGGCGACGACGAGTGCGACATCTGGACGGGCGCGCTCTCGTCGGAGGGGTACGGTGTCGTGCGCCTCCCGCAGTCGCGGAGCTTCGTCGTCCGCGCGCACCGCGTCGCGTTCATGCTCACGCGCGGCCCGGTGCCTGCTGACCGGCCGATCCTCGATCACGTCTACCCGATCTGCCGCTACCGGTTCTGCGTCAACGAGTGGCACCTGGAGCCGGTCACGCAGGAAGTGAACGATCGGCGTCGACACGGCACGGGCCGCGCACCGCAGCGCGCCATGCGCGCGGCGGCGCTGAGCGCTCGCGACATTGCCAGCCTCGGCGGTGTGGCATGACGCTGACCATCACCGACCTCTTCGCGGGTGCAGGCGGCTCGAGCACGGGCGCCATGCAGGTGCCCGGCGTGCACGTCCGCATCGCCGCGAACCACTGGCAGACCGCTCTCGACATTCACAACGCGAACCACCAGGACACCGACCACGCGAACGTCGACCTGCACGAAGAGCGTCCCTCGTACTTCCCGCGCACGGACATCCTGTGGGCGTCACCGGAGTGCACGAAGTGGTCGCAGGCGAACGGTGCGAAGCTGCCCGCGATCGACGAGGGCCTGTTCGAGGACCCGTTGAGCGACGACGTGAAGCAGCGATCGCGCCTGCTGATGTTCGACGTGCTCCGCTTCATCGAGCACCACCGCTACCGGCTCGTGATCGTCGAGAACGTCGTCGACATCGCGACGCAGGCGAAGTACCGCACCGCGTGGGATGTGTGGCGGCAAGACCTGCGCGCGCTCGGCTACGCGTTCCGCGTGCTGTCGCTCAACTCGATGCACGCCTCGCTGTTCGGCCCTCCCGCCCCGCAGTCGCGCGACCGCATCTACATCGTCGCCTGGCCTGAGCACGAGCCCGCTCCGAACCTCGACCGCGTCGTGTCGCCGCCCGCGCACTGCGTGAGCTGCGACCTCGAGGTCAACGGTGTGCAGTCGTTCAAGCGGGGCCGCACGGTGGGTCGCTACCGGCAGGCGTACGTCTACTGCTGCCCGCGCTGCGGCGGCGTCGTGGAGCCGTACTGGATGCCCGCGGCGACGGCGATCGACTGGACGATCCCCGGAGAGCGGATCGGCGACCGCGACAAGCCGCTCGCGGAGAAGACCCTCGCCCGCATCGCGGCCGGGATAGCCCGCTACTGGGGGCCTCTCACGCTCGAGGCGGGCGGGAACCAGTACGACTCCGCCGACCCGAAGCACCGCAACCACGGCGACCCCGACGCGTACATGCGGGCGTGGCCGACGAGCGACCCGCTCAAGGCCCTGCACACGACGCCGACGAAGGCACTCGCCGTGCCGGTCGAGGGGCGCGATGGGAAGGATGCCGCAACGGTCGACGTGCCGCTGCGCACGCAGACGACGCGCGCCGAGACCGCGCTCGCAGTCGACCCGCTCATCGTCGAGATGTACGGCACGTCGACCGCACGCCCGGTGACGGATGCCGCGGGCACGTTCACAGCGGGCGGGAATCACCACGGGCTCGCGCACCGCCCGTTCGTGACGCAGTTCCGCGACCGCGACGACCGCAACCTCGACCCCGAGGTCGACCCGCTGCGCACGATCGTCGCAGACGGCGCAAGCCACGGCCTCGTCATGGAGTACTACTCGCGCGACGACGCCATGCACGCCACGAGCGACCCGCTCATGACAGTGACGACCGAGCCGCGGCACGCGCTCGTCACCCGGCACTACGGCGTGGCGGGAGGCGATCCCGGACGACACACGACGCCGTCAGAAGAGGCACTGCGCACCCTTACGGCGAACGGCGGGAACATGTCGCTCGTCGAAGACCCGTTCGTGCTCGAGCGCCGGTTCGAGTACCGCGCTCGCGGGGTCGACGAGCCTCTCGCGACCCTGACGGCGAACGACACGTCGAAGGCTCTCGTGCACCGGATGAACGGTGGCGGCGCGTCGATGTCCACGCCCGCCACGGAGTACCTGCGCACCCTGACGACGGGCGGGCAGGTGGCGCTGCTCGAGAGGCCCGCTCGCCGGCCGGTGACGGCCGCCGACCTGGCAGCAGCTCGCGACATGCTCCCGGACGTTCTGTTCCGCATGTTCCGCCCGCACGAGGTCGCCGCTGGCATGGCATTCCCCGCCACCTACGTCTGGCAACCGGTCGACCGTCTCAAGCCGGTGTCGAACCGCGACCTCGTGAAGGCGGCAGGGAACGCGGTGACGCCCCCGGCAGCTCGCGACATCGTCGGCGCCTGCGTCGAGTCGATTCAGAGGGCGGCGGCATGACAGCCCCGGTCTACTGGGCACGCGTCGCCAGCGGTGAACTGATCGGGCTCGTGCGCGAGACCGAAGTGAAGGTGTCCGCCGAGTCGATACTGCGGGATGAGCCCGGCGTCGGGCCGATCGCAGGGCAGCTCTGGGACCGCGTCGCCGAGCGAGTGGAGGCGCTCGCGTGAGGTCAAGTAACCTCGCGGCCCGGGCTGTCGGGCTGCGCATTCAGGATGAGCTGCTCGAGAGCGTAGATCGAGCCGATGATCGCAGCGAAGAACCTGGACGCTGGAATCTGGTTCGGATCGGTCTCCGACATGGCCTCGATGATCTGCTCAAGAAGCTGCCGGGTCACAAGCTGATCCTGCGGCGTGCGATCGAGAAGAGCGCGGAGCGCAGCCAGGTCGGTGTCGTCATCACTCATGCGAGCACCGTATCGCGGAAGCGCCGCGGAGAGCGCGTATGACCGCCCTTCGCGCCTGGTGGGATCACCAACCGTTCCCGACCCGCGACACCCCGCACGACAAGGTGAAGCCCTCCGAGTGCGCCGTGTATCGGTTCTACGACCGCGGAGGCGCGCTGCTGTACGTCGGCATCGCCTGGAACCCGGGTCGACGCTGGGAGCGTCACAAGCGGGAGTCGCACTGGTTCCGGAACGCCCGCAGGGTTCGGGTCGATGTGTACGCCACCGAGCGGGAGGCGCTCACTGTGGAGCGTCTCGCGATCCGTGACGAGAAGCCTCTCTACAACAAGAGGAGCGCGATTCGATGATTCGACGCTCACGCACCATCAAGCCGGAGCTGTTCAGCAGTGCGGATGTCCGCGCGCTGACGGTTGCGGAGCGATGGACCTTCGTCGGCCTGCTGTTCTACGTAGATGACTACGGGAACGAGAGTGCGGATGCCGCGCTCGTCAAGGCAGCGATCTGGCCGACCGATAACCGCGTGACCGTCGCCGTCGTGGAGTCGCACCTGGTGAAGCTCGCAGAGCGGGACATGGTGACGTTCTACGAAGTGGACGGTCGCCGGTATCTGCGGGTGACGAACTGGGACAAGCATCAGCGGGTCGATCGTCCGTCGCGGTCGAACATCCCGCCCGACCCCACTCGCGAGCGGCTACTCGCGACTGAGGGGGGAGTGGGGGGAGGGTCGAGACGCGAGGGTGACGACGAGGAGCTGGGCGAGTACGAGGGGGAGCGCGCGGAGGGGCGTGAGGGGGGAGAGGGTGCCCGCTCGCGAGTGCTCTCTGACGTGCCTCCGTCGCCGTTCTGTGGGGATCACCCGAACGGGACAACGAAGCCGTGCAAAGCCTGCGGGAACGCTCGTCTGTCGCTCAAGGCGTGGGAGAACGCGAGGGATTCCTCGTGATCGCTGAGACCTTCGACGAGTTCCTGGCTGCGGTGGCGACCGTGGACCTCGCGGCCGAGCGTGTGGTGCGTTCGGATCGCGACGAGCTGCATCGGGACTACGAGAGGCACACCGAGGAGCTGCGTCGAGCGCTGTCATCGGGCACGCATTCGCAGCTCCTGGAGGTTGCGACCGCGCACCCCGTGGGGTGGCGGTTCCGGGTTCTTCGGCCAGCTATTCCGGCTGACCGCCAGTTGGAGATAGCGATCGCCGCTCTGGCGTCGCATGAGGCCCGGGAGGGCGGAACGGAGGATGCCGCATGAGCGGTGAGACGTCGGTGACGATCGTGGGGAACCTCACGGCAGACCCGGAGCTGCGCTACACGCAGAGCGGGCTGCCGGTGGCGAACTTCACGATCGCCTCGACCCCGCGGTCGTTCGACCGTGGGTCGAATGAGTGGAAGGACGGCGAGGCTCTGTTCCTTCGCGCGAGCGTGTGGCGTGAGTTCGCCGAGCACGTCGCGTCGTCGCTGTCGAAGGGTGCCCGCGTGATCGCGCAGGGTCGCCTCAAGCAGCGGTCGTACGAGACGAAGGAAGGCGAGCGGCGCACGACGATCGAGCTCGAGGTCGACGAGATTGGCCCGAGCCTTCGGTACGCGACCGCTCAGGTGACGAAGAGCGCACCCGCGGGACAGTCGACCCCGGCGACGGCGGCCGACAACGCGTGGGGTGCGCCGCCCGCCGATTCGATGGCTCCCTCGGAGCCCTGGTCGGACAGCACCCCGTTCTGATGGCTCGCATTCTCGTAGACATGGATGGCGTGCTCGCCGACTGGGGTGCACGCTACGACGCGGGCCTGGACCGAGTTGGGAAGCGTGCGCGGCTGATCCCGCGCACGGCAGACCAGCGGGGCTTCAACCTCATGGCTGGTCGCACGGCCGATGAGGTGTCGATCATCCGGAAGGTGATGGACGAGCCGGGCTTCTACGCCGAGCTGGTGCCTATCCGTGGGGCGATCGATGCGGTGTGGGCGATGGAAGGTGCGGGCCACGAGGTCCTCATCTGCACTACGCCGTGGCTGTCGAATCCGACGTGCGTGCAAGACAAGTTCGACTGGATCAGGGAATGGATGGGCTCGGAGTGGGATGAGCGCGTCATCGTGACGAGCGACAAGACCACCGTCGATGCCGACATCTTGATCGATGATCGACCGGACATTCCGAACGCGGCTCGTGCGAGCTGGCAGCAGGTGCTGTTCGATCAGCCGTACAACCAGGAAGAGGGGCCCCTGCAACGTCCGAGGATCAGCCAGTGGTCGCGGTGGCGCGAGACGATCGAGCCGCTGCTCGTCGCACAGCAGAGCATCGAGAACGTCACTGGCGAGGTTCGCCAGGTGTCGGCGACGGGCGGAGAAAAGGGGGCGAAGCCGCAGCGCTATGACCTGCTGCCGGTGCTCCCGCTCGACCTGCTCGCCGAGCTGTACGGCAACGGCGCGAAGAAGTACGCGGCCCACAACTGGCGACGCGGCTACGACTGGTCGCTGAGCTATGCGGCGGCGATGCGTCACCTGACCCGGTTCTGGAACGGAGAGGACATCGACCCCGAAATGGGTCTGCCGCATGTGACGTGCGCGACGTTCCACCTGTTTGCGCTCGCGCAGTTCATGGCGGACTTCCCGGAGTTCGACGACCGCTTCAAGGGCCAGGTGGCGTCGTGAGAAGGTCGCAGGAGTTTCGCGCCTACGTCGTCGGCTACGCGGCCGGTGGCGCGGTGATGCTGACGTGCTGGGTTCTCTGGCAGGTATTCGCGGAGGCAGCGCATTGAACGCGGGCATGTCAGACGTTGAGAGCGCCCTAGTTCAGTCTCTCAAGGTGACGGACGGTTCGCGTCGCGTTGGCTGGGCTCGCGCCTATTCGGCGGAGCAAACCAAAGAAGACCTGAGCGCGGCACTGAACCTGGCCCGCCACGATGCGACGCGATGGCAGAAGGCGGCATCTTTCCTATACGGGATGCTCAGCGCCTACGCGCAAATTCGGGACGACGGAGCGCATCTTCGCAGTCAGCTAGGACGCTGGAAAAGAGGATTTGAGCTATTTCTGGATGACGACTTCGTCCGCGCGGGCGTGAAGGAGACCCTGAACAACCCGCGGCTGAACGATTCAAGAATCGAGCGCATCAAGGCCCGCGACGTGTCAAAGATGGCAGTGCGATCCCACATGCTCAAGAAGGTCAGCGAGAGTCTTGCTGCCCAGTATGGGTTCTTCGATCAAGAAGGCAAGCCGGACCTGGAAGCAATGCACGCCTACCTGAGCGGGCACCTGTCATGAGTGAGCGGGTGTGCGTTCGGGGCTGCACGGTGCGCGGCGTGCACTATGCGTCGTGCCCGGACTTCGGGTCGGCGTCGTCGGCTCCGTCGTGCTCCGGGTGCGCACCCGCTCCCGCCCGACACGATGCGGTGGTCTGCGACCGCTGCTACGGCCGTCTGCGGCGGACCCTCGAGGCGATCCCCGACCTCGTCGGGCACCTGCGCTCCATCGCGGACCCGCTCAAGGCGCAGGTGTACGACCGCGTGCTGGTGCAGGGGTCGTCGCCTGACGTGTCGCCCGCTCCCGTGCCGGCCGATCTGCTCGACGCGCTGCGGGACATCATGGACACGATCGGAGCGGGCCAGCTCGAGCCGGGCGCGGCGGCGGATGTCGCCTACGACCAGGCGCTCGGTGCAGTGAGTTTCCTTCTCGACCGGTTCGACCTGCTGGTGGGCGATGAGCAGACGTTCCTCGACTGGTGGGGCGTCGTGATGGCGCACTCTGTGCCGGACTCTCCGGAGTTCTGGACGGTGGCGCGTGCGCTCGCGCGGTGGCCGCTCGAGGATCGGCGGCGGTGGGCGAAGGAACCGTGTCCCGAGTGCGGGTTGCGGTCGGTGAAGATCACGCCTCCTCGGCATCGGCGGGCGCACGCGTGGTTCGTGTGCTCGGGGTGTGGGTGGCGGAAGAACGACGAAGACGACGACGGGCTGTGGGCGGCTGCATTCGGGCAGTACGCGCAGTCGGATGATGAAGGGAGTGTGACGATGGCACCGAGTGGGCTGGAGCCGAAGGACATCGACATCGCGGCGGCGATCGAGGCGGGCACGAAGTACGTGACCGAGCACGCGGAAGAGGTTGAGCGTGCGGGCGCGTTGGGTCCGTTCGCGGCGTTCCTGGTGGGGGCGCTCCCGGCGCTCGCCGAGGAGTTCGCGGGGATCGCTGAGCAGATCGCGGACGACATTCGCGGTCGGTACTCGAATGGGGTGCTGATCGCTGGTGGGGCGAAGATGACGGCGCAGGCGATCCGGGCGGCAGTGTCGAGCAGCGAAGTGCTCGAGCAGCTCGAGGCGGCGCAGGCGTCGTCGGTCGAGGAGTCGGCGTGAAGACGGCGTCGCGGTTCCTGTCGATCGCGGCGGCGGCTCGTCGTGTGGATCGGGACGAGAGCACGATCCGGCGCTGGATCGATCGCGGTCTGATGTTCTCGGGCGGGCTGATCCCGGAGGGTGAGCTGCTGGAGTTCGAGAAGAAGATGCGGGCGAGCCGTGGGCGTCCTCGGCGCCTGTCGGATGCGGAGGCGGTCGCGGCGGATGTCGCGGCGGAGCGTGCTCGGCAGGATGCGAAGTGGGGTGAGCAGAACCACCTGGACGGAACGGGCCGGGTGTTTCGACCGCTCGACACGATCGCCGCTCAGTCGTCCTACTTCCACGCGACGAATCGGTTCGGCGATGCAGAGGACCTCGCGTCGGCAGCGAAGCGAGCGACGGATGTCGCAGCCGGGCACGGTGACGTGCGGTGGGCGGACATCCTGCTCGAGGAGGTCTTCGAGGCGCTCGCCGAGGCGGAGCCGCAGCGACTCTACGACGAGCTGATTCAGGTGGCAGCGGTCGCGCAGCAGTGGGCTGAGGCGATCAAGCGGAGGTCGTCGTGAGTCGCCGCGCTCGCACTCCGGAGAACTTCCCGCGCATGAAGGTGCGGGGTGGGCGTCGTCGTCACTACATGCGAGTGAGTCAGCAGCGCGCCCTGCTCCTGTCGTTGCCGTGGTGGATCGACCGGTTCGTCGAGGAAGCTCAGGCAGCTTTCGCGGCGGCCGTTGATGCGGCGCTCGCGGCGGCGATGGCGGCGAATGAGCGCGTGGACGCCATCTACCGGGAGTTTGGCGAGGCGAGCAACGAGATGGCCGCGGCGCTCGATTCCGGCAGGGAGGCAGACCAGTGAGGTGGCGGGTGAAGTTCGCCGCCGAGTGGGTGATCATTCGGGCCCACCGGCTGGCGGCGACGGCGCTGCGTCGTCACGACCATGACGGCGAGTGCTCGTGCGGATGCCCCGTGTTCGGATGCCCGCCCTGCGGGCGCGGGCGCTCCACGGTCAAGACCGCCAGAGAGGAGAGCTGATGCCGAAGCGTGTGCTCCCGGAGGGCACGACCGAGACCATCGCAAGGCTGACCCGCGAAGGGTGGTCTGCCAGCCGCATCGCCGAACACCTTGACGTGACTGAACGCACGGTCGTCCGCTACCGGAAGCGGGCGGGAGTGGCAGGGCCACCGCGCGTCAATCTCAGGCCCGAGCAGATTGAGCGCATCGAGACGCTGGTAGGCGAGGGGATGCCGTCGAGATGGGTGGCGGAAGATGTCGGGTGCAGCGCGCAGACAGTCAAGCGCCATCGGCCGATGGGTCGGGCGGCCGCGCGCGAGTACCGGCAAGAGTTCGCCCGCATCCGCGCGAACCCCGTCCTGCTCGACCTTCACCGAGAGTTCGCCCCGCGCTGACCGCGTGCCCGCTTCGCTCTCTCTCGAGTTGAACTAAGGAAGTAGTTCCTCGCCGCGCGCCATGCGCAGGTAGCGCTCGCGGTTCTCAGAGAAGAAGTCGCCGGTAAGGAATCTGAGCGAGAACAGACGGCGGAAAGCGAGTCCGAGGTCCTCGACAACCTTCTCCAAATCGGCGAGGCTGGCGTGCAGCTCTGGCCGATCGGGCAGCGGGTCGACGTGAGGACCCGCATTGACGTAGTCGGTCTCGGTATCGCCCTCGGGTGTCCAGTCGGACTCGATGAGCCACCTCCCGCGCTCGTGAGCACGCACGGCGAACTCGATCGCGCCGAGCATCGCCTCTGCTGCCTCGGCATCTATTCGGTCAGTCGTGTCGGTGCCGACATCGCCGAGCTGGACCTTCGCCCTAGCGTTCTCGGCGACTTCGACGAAGTCGTGCTCGAACAAGTGCTTCATCGAGGTTGTGTGAGCGAAAGTCCACAGCGATTGCTTGTTCATCCGGTCGTGACGCACAGCCATTCCAACGAGCAGGTGTAGCCGACCCTCAGAGTTCAGATTCGCGTAGCTGGGCTTCATGCCGGGATCGTAGCTTCGCCCCCTAGTGACGCTGGGCCGACACGCCAGGGTTCTCGAATCTCTGTTCGGAAGACTTGTGCGAAAAGTGCCGGAGTTCGTGTTAAGCTGAGCTTGCGCGACGACTACGCCCCGGAAACTTCCGGGGCTTTCGTCGTTCTAGAGGCCGGCCAGTGCCCGGCAGGCCACTCGCTCCGCGGTCGCTCGCTCACAACTACGCACACTCAACCTCCCCGCCAAGCGGGGGCGCGACTACGCGCCTCGCCACGGGTCGAGGAATCAGCGAACGAACGGAAGCTGACCGCGGAGCGCAGTCGTCCCTCGATAGGAGGTGCCCGGTGTCACTAGCAGCAGAAGCGGCGGCAGGGCCGCCGAAGAAGGCGGGCAAGCTCGGCGCGATCCCGACGTGGCTCGCATCGCTGAGCGACGAGGATCGCGCAGCCGCGGAAGCCGTGCTCGCGAATCCGGACTGGTCGCACGTCGAGGCGCGCAAGCTGTTCCAGCGCTACGGCCTCGAAATCTCGCCTCAGTCCCTCGGCGTCTACCGGAGGGACAACTATGGGCCTCGCTGACGACGCTGCGACCTCGCAGCCGATCCCCGCCGAGTGGCGCGCACGCCAGGTCATTCGCGGCGACGAGGTTGAGACTGTCACCGGCCTGATCCCGCCCGTCGAGACCGACGCCGACCTGCTCCGCGAGTTCGGCTACGACCCCGAGCACATCGAGGTCGTCGGCACGATCAACCAGTGGCGCAAGCAGCAGCCAGACGGCTCGTGGCTCGTGTCTTACTACTTCCGGTCGCGCCCTCGCGTCGCGACCCTCGACCTGCCCGCCCTGTACGCGGCAGCTCGCCGCAAGCCCCGGAAGCAGCTCCCGCCCGCGAACACGCAGCGCGTGACGGTGGTGGCGCTCGCCGACGAGCAAATCGGCAAGGTGGGCTCGCGCGGCGGCACTCCCGAGCTGCTCGAGCGCATGGCCAAGAAGCGACACGCGCTCGACGCGCTGCTGCGTCGCCGTCGACCCGACTGGATCGTGCTCGCCGACCTCAACGACCTGTTCGAGAACTTCGAGTCGGGCGGCAATCCGATGTTCACGAACGACCTCAGCCTCGCGCAGCAGATGGATACCGCTGCGACTGAGGTCTACGAGTTCGTGCGGATTGCCGCTCGGTTCGGGCACGTCGTCATCCCCGTGTGCACGTCGAATCACACGGGGTGGCGTCGCGGCAAGCTCGAGCTAGGTCGCCCCGGCGACGACCTCGGCATCTTCGTGCACAAGCAGGTCGAGAAGATCGCGCACGCCGCGGGCCTCGACGCCGAGTGGGTGTTCCCGCCGATGTACGACGAGGCCGTGACGGTCGACGTGCTCGGCACCACGCTGGGCGTCGTTCACGGTCACCAGTACCGGCCTGGCGGCGCGATCCAGTGGTGGGCGAAGCAGCAGCACGGAGGTCAGCCGATCGGCGCGGCCGACGTGCTCATCACCGGCCACTACCACCATCTGGCGATCCAGCCGACCGGGCGCAACCCGTACACGGGCCGCACGAAGTGGTGGATTCAGGCGCCGACGCTCGACAACGGCTCGGACTGGTTCCGCAACCGGGCGGGCGAAGACTCCGACCCGGGCCTGCTCGTGTTCGACATCACCGCAGAGAACGGCTTCGACCTGCAGTCGCTCACCGTTCTCTGACCTACCAGAGAGGGGGTCCCCGTGACCTACGCACCACTCCCGCCGATCGATCCGGTGGGCTACATCCGCACCTACGTCCCGATCGCGGTCGGCGCGATCCTCGGCTGGCTGATCGCCACGTTCACGGTCGTGCGCGACGCGATCGGCTGGCTCGACACGCACCTGGCAGCGTTCCTGCCGGGCGCGTCGTGGCGCGAGCTGCTCAACGCGGCGGCGATCGCGACCGTGACCGCGCTCTACTACTGGGGTGCGCGTCAGGTCGGCCGGCGATGGCCGAAGCTCGAGAAGTGGCTTCTCGGCTCGTCCGCGGTTCCCCTGTACACGGCTCGATGAGCAACGGAACCCAGCCGATCCAGTACGAGGTCCCCGTCGATCCGATGGAGGACCTGCAATGCGAGTCCTGCCAGTAGGCGGACTCAGAGAGCGGCTATTGCAGTCGGGATGAAGCCGTCCAAATCCATGCCCGGCCAGCGGGGGAGTCTAAGCCCCCGCACCTAAGCCCGCCGCTGAGGCGGCAGCAACCGCGGAAGCTGTGACAATGCGCGGCGCGCGATCACCCGGCGCGAGAAACGGGTGCTGTGCGGGGTCGGACACCTTCGGGGTGGAGTCGTCCGACCCCGCACGCGAGACGTTCGGGAGGCGTTCGATGGTGAACGGCATTCCGGCAGACTTCCACGCTCCTGAGCTCGAGCCCGTGCCGACGCTCGTAGAGCTGCACGCACGCGGCCTGGCCGAGGTCGTGGGTCGCAACGGGAAGAAGGAACCGAGCCACTACCGCGCCACACCAGAGGGTGAGGCGCTCATCCGTGACGCCATGCGCCGCAACGCTGAGCGCGGGCGCGCGTGGGATCGACGACGAGCAGAGGAGACCGCGACATGCTGACCGACACCGAGACCGAGAACCGGCGACTGGCCCTCAAGCTGGCCGTGAATCAGAACATCCCGGAGCCCTTCAACACCACGACCGCGCGCGCCGAGAAGTTCCTCGAGTTCCTCGAGCCCGAGCAGAGCCTCGCGGACGCCCGACTGGTCCGAGGAGTGAGCGAGTCGCTCGACGCCTTCATCGAGCTGATCCGTCAGGATCACGAACTCGCGCTCTCGATCGCAGGCCTGGGGCGCCTCATGGCGATCGCGGACGACATGAAGACGCGGATGAAGGTGAACCGGTGAAGCGCCGCGGCGTCGGGGCTGCGGTTGCGCTCTCGGTGCTGCTTGCGGCGCTCGCCGGATGCGCGACAGACGGCAGCGAACTGTCTCGATCGACGGACACGCTTCGGCAGGAGAGCATCACGCTCGACGACGGCCGCACGGTTCAGTGCGTGATCTACTCGGCGGGCTACAAGGGCGGGCTGTCGTGCGACTGGGACTCGGCGCGATGAGCATGGACACGAAGACGGCGCGGGCGATCGTCCCGCAGGCCGCAGCGCTGATGCTCGGCGCGACCCTCGCCGTGATGCCCGCAGCTCCGAGCATGGCGGTCATGCCGACTGCGTCTCTGCGTCCGAACCATCAGCCGGCAGAGGTCCGCACGCACGGCGGGAGTCGACGGCGATGAGCACTCCCGACCTGTAGGCCATGCCGAATCGACAGTACGGCCCCGACCCGGAGCCGTCAGGCCGAGAACGTCAGCGGCTACTGCGTGAGGTCTGCTACGAGGGCGCCGTGTGCTGGCTATGCCGAGACGAGAAAGGCCCGATCACCTGGGGCCTGCGCCGAGGCCACCCGCTCGGACCCTCGATGGACCATGTCATCCCTCGCAGCAAGGGCGGGACGTGGAACATCGACAATCTCAGACCGGCTCATTACGGATGCAATAGCGCTCGAGGGAACAGAGAACCGAGCAAGCAACCCCGACGCCGCTCCCGCCGTTGGTAGGGGGAACACCACCAGCCACACCGACCACCCGCACCGATCGACACCACGAAGCAAACCGCATCGAACACTCGATCGAAACACGCACCGCGACACCCGTCGCACCACCCCGACCCCACCCGGTCAGGGCCACCACAGACGCCCGCATTTTTTGCGAGCGCGCAATGACGGACACCCCCGCGACTTCCATTTTCCCTCTCCCCGAGAGTGGACAAACTTTCGAATGGGTACGAATGGGGACAGGATCGCCGGAGCCGGACGAACGGGGGCGGGCGTAGGTAAGGGGTCGAGGGTCGTCGTCGTCGCCTCAGAGCGGCACGCAGTGAGAGGCGGTGAGTTCGGTGGCGACGATCAACCACGGCACGGTCCGCGGCTATAAGTCGGGCTGTCGTTGCGACCTCTGCACTCAGGCGAACACGGAGGCGAAGCGGCTCGAGCGCGATCGTCGGCGTGAGCGTGAGGGCAAGCCGGCTGCGCCTCGAGCGCGGCGAACGTCGCGCGTACCTACCGGCCCTGCTGCGTCCCCACCGGAGAGCGAATACGGACCCATCGAGACCGCTGCGCGAGCTGCTCTCGCCGACATTGGCGGCGACGAGCCGATCGCCGCGCTGCGGCGCGAGGTCGCGTATCGAGCGACCGCGGTGATGGACAACCCGAAGGCGGCTCCGTACTTCAAGAGCGCCGCCGAAGTGCTGCGGGCGACGATCGACGACTTGCTCGCGGCGATGCCTGCGAAGGACGGTGAGGGGGAGGCGCTTGCTGGAATCCTGGCATCGTTCGGGCGCTCCCGCGGGCGCGGACCCGCTCGCGATGGCGCAGCCCCGGTGGATGACGCCGAGGCATCCGAGTAGAGACACGGTCGCCGACGAGGTCATCGCGGTCATGGGGGGTCTGGGCTGGTGCCCGATGCCGTGGCAGCGCGAGCTGCTCGAGGTCGCCTACGAGGTCGACGCGTTCGGCCAGCTCTGGTATCGGGAAATCGTCGTCGTCATCATGCGGCAGTCGGGCAAGAGCACCCTAATCGTGCCGGTCTCACTGCACCGGATGATCGGCTGGCCCGATCGGCAGTTCGGCCTGTACATCGCGCAGACTCGCGACAAGGCGCGCGAGAAGCTGGTCGAGGAGCACTTCTACCACATCGAGCGCTCGCCGTTCCGGCGCCTGCTCGAGCCGAACCGTTCCGGCAAGGTGCGCCCGGTGCTCATCAACGGCAGCGAGCACTTGAAGTTCCTCAACGGGTCGAAGTGGGCGATCGACGCGCCGACCGAAGAGGCCGGGCACGGTGGCACTCTCGGTCTCGCGGTCGGCGACGAAATCTTCGCCATGCCGGACAATCGGCTCGAGGCGGGCCTCATGCCGACGATGGCGACCGTTCACGACGCGATGACGTGGTGGATCAGCACGCCCGGCAAGTCGAAGATCAAGAGCCCCTTCATGTGGCAGAAGGTCGAGAAGGGCCGGGCGCGCGTCGAGCTCGCGCGGATGGACCCGACCGTGCTGGACAAGTCGCGCTCGCTGTACGTGGAGTTCAGCATCCCTCGCGATGTCGATGTCTACGACCCGGTGACGTGGTGGGACTACATGCCCGCGGTCGGGTACACGCAGACCGTCGACACGATCGCCGGGTTCGCCGACGTGATGGGAGAGCCGGAGTTCCGGCGCGCGTTCGCCTGCCAGTGGGGTGACGAGTTCGGCACCGACTGGAAGATTCCGAAGGAGAAGTGGGACGACCGGGAAGACGAAGACTCCCAGATCGGCGAGAAGCTCGTCTGGATTCTCGATGTCAGTCCCGACCGCGCGTGGGCGTCGATCAGCGTCGCGTCGCAGCGCGACGACGGCCTGGTGCATCTGGAAGTCGTCGACGACGGCCCGGGCACGGACTGGCTCATCGATGGCGACGATCGCCCCGAGGGTGACGACGCCAAGCTGAACGGCATCGCGGCGCTGGTCGCGAAGTACGGCGGCGACGTGTGGTACGACCACCTGACCGTGGGCGGGTTCGCGCCGGACATGCGCGACGCGGGCGTCGAGGCGCGACCAGTAGAGGCGCGCGACGTGATGGTCGCCGCACCGATGCTCAAGGACTTCGTGCTGAACGGCCGTGTCGTGCACCTGGGGCAAGAAGAGCTGACGGACGCGCTCGCGTCGGCGGCGACATCGACCTTCGGCGACGGCTGGAAGTGGTCGCGCGGTCGCTCCATGCGGCCGATCACAGCGCTCGTGTCCGTGTCTCTCGCGCTGCGGATGCTCGCCAAGACACTGCCCGACTTGAACTACGACCCGCTCGCGGCGCTCCGCGAGGGACAGGAGACGCAATGACCGAGCAGAAGCGGCCTCGACGGCTGCGCATCACGAAGGATGCCGTGACGACTGTCATCGATCTGGTGAGCGTGCTGCTCATCTGCGGCGGGGTCGCGGCGATCTACTGGCCGGCCGCTCTGATCCTCGCGGGGATCGCGGGCCTGCTCGGAAGCTGGCGCGCGAGCGCCTCGAGTCGGGGGCGTGAGCGATGAGTCTCTTCTTCAAGCGCGACCTCGACTGGGGTGACGTGTTCGCCGGCTGGGGGACGGGGAGCACGTTCTATCGGGGTCGCGACAAGGCGCTCGCCGTGGTTCCGGTGTACGCGGCCGTGTCGCTCATTGCCGACCTGTTCGCGACCCTCCCGCAGTCGAAGTACCAGCGGATCAACGATCGGCACGTCCGGCAGGACATCCCGACGTGGCTGGCGAACCCGGACCCGCGCATCAGCGTGTTCGCGTGGCGCTACCAGTACGTGACCTCGCTCAAGCTCCGCGGGAATGCCTACGGGCTCGTGGTCGACGGCGCGGGCGGTCGGCCTGCGGGCATCAGGTGGCTGCATCCCGACAAGGTGCATGTGGACGAGAACGATCCGTCTGGCCCGCGCTACTACGTCAACGGCAGCAGCCAGGCTCTGACCCTGTACTCGCAGGGCGGGCAGATCATCCACATTCCCGAGTTCGTGCAGCCGGGAAGCGTCAAGGGTCTCTCGCCGATCGCGCACTTCAAGAAGGTCTTCGAGACCGCACAGTTCGCGATGAGCTACGGGCACGACTGGTTCGAGAAGTCGTCGATCCCGCCCGCTCTGCTGATGGCGAAGGGGCGACTCAAGCCCGGCCAGGCAGCCGAAGCGAAGAAGCTCTTCAAGGAGTCCGCGGCTGATGGTCTCGTGACGCTCGACGCCGAGTGGGACTACAAGACGCTGACGATCGCGCCCGAAGAGGCGCAGTTCCTCCAGACGATCAAGGCGACGGCGACGCAGATCGCGAACATCTTCCGGGTGTCGCCGGATGACATCGGCGGCGAGACCGGCAGCAGTCGCTCCTACGGGAATCGGCAGGACGACTTCGAGCGGTTCAACGTCCGCACGATGCTGCCGACGACGGTGCGGTTCGAGCTGGCGCTCGCTCCGCTGCTGGCGCCCGGCGAGTTCATCAAGTGCAACCTCGACGCGCTCGTGCGGCCGAACCTGCTCGAGCGTTCGCGTGCGAACACCGAGAACCTGCGCAACGGGTCGATCACCCTCTGGGAAGTCCGCGCGAATGAGGACCGTCCGATGCTCACCACCGAAGAGGTCGAGTTCTGGACGGAGCACTACCTCAAGACCCGAAGCCAGAGCGAGTCGAGCGCCACGTCGCTCGCGCTCACGGTCAGCGAGCTGGTCGCAGAGCAGCTCGCCCTACAGAAGCAGGAGACACCATGACGACCACAGAGTCAGAGCGGCGCGTATTCGAGGGCGTCGTGCAGCTTCGTGCTGCCCCCGAGGGCTCGTCGAGCCCCGGCACTCTCGAGGGCTACGCGCTGACGTTCAACTCGCTCTCGCGGGACCTCGGCGGGTGGTTCGAGGTCATCGACCCCGAAGCCTGCGGGCCGGTCGGCGACGGCGGAGCGCTAGACCTCGAGCGTCACTTCCGCGTGATCTGCCGCACGAACCACGACAGCAACCTGCTGCTCGGCACCACCGACGCAGGCACGCTGCGGCTGTTCGTGGACGAGGTCGGCCTCCGCTACGAAGTCGACCTGCCGAACACCGGAGCAGGTCGGGACGCCGCCGAGCTGGCGGCGCGCGGTGACCTCCGGTTCAGCTCCTTCGCGTTCTGGGTGATGCCCGAGGGCGCCGAGTGGGAGTACGACGCGGAAGACCGACTGGTGCGACGGGTGAAGGCGCTGCGCCTCTCCGACGTGGCACCGGTCGCCGATCCCGCCTACTGGGGCTCGTCTGTCGGGCTCCGAGACTTCGACCTCGACGCGATCCGCGCGTCGATCCGGTCGGAAGACCAGGAAGAGACCGAGACCGCGCCCGACGCGCGGGCGGCGGTTCTCGGAATGGCGCGCTACATGCAAACCGAAATCGAAAGGAGTCACCCGTGACCATCCTCATGGAGAACCTCAAGCGCCTGCTCAACGAGCGGGCGAACGCGTGGGAGACGGCTGGCAAGCCGCTCGCCGACATCGCCGCCGAGCGCGAGTTCACGGCGGAGGAGCGCAGCTCGTGGGAGAAGGCCGAGGCCGACTTCCGCAGCTACACCGAGCGGATCAAGGCGCTCGAGCTGACCGCGGAGCAGGAGCGTGCCGTCGAGGCGTTCGGCGACATGCTCAAGGACGACCAGGCGGTGCGCACCGCGGTGCTCACCGAGCTGCGCTCGGTGCTCGTCGAGCGCGCGACGGTCGCGACCGACCTGACGTGGGAGGGCCGCGACATGACGGCCGCCCTGCGTGCGCTGTCGGTCGGCACGCCCACCGCGGGTGGCAACACCGCGCCGTCGCAGTTCCTCGCGGAGCTGATCCGTCCGCTCCGCAACTTCTCGTCGGTGCTGAACGCGGGTGCCCGCATCATCACCACGTCGAGCGGAACCGACCTCGTCGTGCCGCGCCTGAACGGCCCCGGTGCGGCGGCGACCGCGACGGAGGCGACCGCACTGACGGGCACCGACCCGTCGTTCAACCAGGTGACCCTCAAGGCCTACAAGTTCGGCGACTACCGCGGCATCAGCCGCGAGCTGATCGACGACTCGGCGGTCGACATCGAGGAGCTGATCGTCACCCTGATCGGCGAGAACATCGGCGCGCTGCTCGGCGAGAAGCTCGCGGTGGGCTCGGGCTCGGGTGAGACCGCGGGTCTCATCACGGCGGCGACGGTCGGCAAGACCGGTGCGACGGGTGTCGCGGGTGCGTTCACGTTCGATGACATCATCGACGTGCACTACTCGGTCTCGGCCCCGTACCGCGTCAACGGCGCCTGGCTCTTCGCCGACGCCGCGCTCGGCACCGCCCGCAAGCTCAAGGGCACGGACGGCCAGTACATCTGGTCGCCGAGCGTGCAGGTCGGCCAGCCCGACCTGATCCTCGGCAAGCCGGTCTACACCGACGCCTACATGGCAGGCGTGGGCCTGAACGCGAAGCCGTTCGGCTTCGGCGACGTGTCGCGTTACTGGGTGCGGATGGTCAACAGCCTCCGCATCGAGCGCAGCGAGCACGCGCTGTTCGGGTCGGATCAGGTCGCCTACCGCGGCGTGCTGCGCGCGGACGGCGTCCTGACGGACGCGTCGGCGTTCAAGACCTTCCGCGGCGGCGCGAGCTGATGGCCGCGCCGAAGTCGGGGGCTGCGGAGAAGTCCGCGGCCCCGGTCGAGCCCGTCGCCGAAGAGCAGGCCCAGGCCGAGCCCGTCGTCGAGGAGCCGCCCGCGGCCGAGGCCGCGCCGGCTGACGGCGTGATCCCGCCCGACGACGCCCCCGAGGGTGCGACGCCGGGCGAGGATGTCGGCGCGCTCGACGCCGACACCGGATTCGCGGACAGCGCCGAGGGCGACGTGACGGTCATCGTCGCGATCGCGATCGGAGGCACCCGCGACGGCGAGCCCTGGCCCGCGGTCGGCAAGCCGATCACCCTGCCCGCGGATGAGGCCGCGGACTACCTCCGGTTCGGCTACGTCCGCGAGGTCGAGCCCACCGAGTAGGTGAAGTCAGCGGAGCCCGCCCCGACACAATCGCGGGCGGGCTCCGCTGCACCATTAGACGGGAGCACTGATGACCGAACCAGTCATCGACCGCACATGGCCGATCACGGTCGCGACGCTGCGGAAGGCCCTCGGCTATCCGCCCGACCAGGGCGACGCCGACGAGCTGGCACTGTTCGCTCAGGCGGCGTGCGAGCGCATCGATGCTCGCACCGGTCGTGATGTCGAGCCGACGCGGCACAATCTCGGCGACGACAAGCCGCCGATCATCTTCATCCTCTCGGCGCGCGAGACCGCGAAGCTCTGGTGGCAGCAGTCCAAGAATGGACCGCGGGGCAACGTCACCGACCCGGGCGCTCAGGTGCAGGGTCCGCCGATGGGTGCCGAGCTGCCCCGCAAGGTGGAGGGCTGGCTCTCGCCGTTCCCGCCGCCGCCCGGATTCGGCCAGCCGCTCCCGGTGGTGGTGGCCTGATGGCGGTCGGCATCAGTGAGGCAACCGCTCAAGACACTGCGCGGTCGGCGCTCGTCGAGGCCGTCAAGGTGGCTCTGGCAGGTGAAGAGGTCGACATCGGTCGCGGGTTCCGCTGGCCGATCGTCAACAACGACTGGGCGTTCGCCACCGAGACGGAAAGCAGCATCGACCCTCAGTCGATCGGCCCGCGGCGACAGCAGGATGAGCGCATCACGCTCACGCTGTCGATCGGATCGTGGCGACCGGGGAGCGATCAGGAAGCAGAAGACCTCGCGTTCAATCGCGCCTTCGACCTGCTCAAGCGCATCCAGACCCACATCCGCAAGAACGACATCACGCTCGGCGGCACCGTTCTGTGGTGCGTGCCGGGCTCATCGACCGCAGCAGGAACGACTCTCGAGGGCGAAACCTTCGACGGTCGCCTGACAGAAATCATCGCGACGTTCGTGTGCCAGCACCGGATCGCGACCGCTTAGGAAAGGGGAACCCGTGAAGAAGTTCCAGAACGTGTCGCCGATCGGGGCTCTCGACATCCCGGCGCTGAACCGAGTGGTGGAAGCGGGAGAGAAGTTCGACGTGCCCGACGACCTCGTCGAGTACTTCGATTCGCAGCCCAGCAACTTCGCCGAGGTCACCGCGTCGAAGCCGAGCCGGGGCCGCGGCAAGAGCAAGGCCGCCGACGCCGACGAGAGCGCCGAGGGCACCGAGCCGCACGGTGACATCCACGAGACGGGCCAGGAGCCCGCCGAAGACGAGACCAGCAACGACGAAGAGGAGGCGGGCCGATGACTACGCAGCTCGACTGGAGTGTCGGAATCGGCAAGGAGACCGAGTACGGCGTGCCCGTCGCGCCCACTCGATTCTTCGAGTCCGACGCGTCGATGAAGCTCGACATCCAGAAGCATCAGAGCAAGATGTTCCGACCCGGCAAGCGGGCGCACCGGCTCAACCGGAACGTGCTCGCGAAGGTCGAGGCATCGGGTGACCAGACGCTCGAGGCTACGACGAAGGGCCTCGGGTTCATCCTCGAGGCGGCGCTCGGCGCGGTGACGAACACCGTGATCCCGAGCACGTCGCCTGCGGTGTACCAGCAGGTGCACACCATCAAGGTGACGGACCCGATCAACAGCTACACGCTCCAGGAAGTGCTGCCGCACATCGGTGGTGGGGCGGGGCAGCCGCACACCTTCGCCGGCTGCGTCGTGAACACGATCACGATCAGCGGCAAGGAGGGCGCGGCCGTCGAGGTCAAGCTGGACTGGCTCGGTCGCGACATGGTCACGTCGGTGCCAGCGGCGGTCGCAAGCTACCCGGTGAACGACGAGCTGTTCCACTTCGTGCACGGCTCGATCGGCTACGAGGGGTCGCTGACTGCGCCGACCGCGACCGCGCTTGCCTCGCTCTCGGGCGACGCCGCGTCGAACATCAACGACTTCTCGGTGCAGGTCGCGAACAACCTCGACACGGGCGGCTTCAACCTCGGCGGCGCTGGTCGCCGCTCGCGGAAGAACGTTCTCGGCAAGGCTGCGATCACCGGCAAGGTGACCGCGGAGTACACCGACAACACCCTGCGGGACGCGTACCTGAACCAGACGCCGCTGCCGCTTGTGCTCACCTTCGAGCACGAGCAGGTTCTGTCGGAGACGCCGACGCAGACGCGCGCGGTTCTCCAGATCGTGCTGCCCGCGGTTCTGCTCAAGGGTGAGATTCCCACGAGCAACGACGGGTCGCCGATCACTCAGTCGATCGACTGGGAGGCGTTCGACAACGGGTCGGCCGCGCAGCCGATCTGGATCATCTACCGCACTCTCGACACGCAGGTGTAGGCGTGACCGGAGAGGCGAAGACCGATGTCGAGTCCCTCCGGAAGCTGCTGAAAGAGTTCAACGATCTTCCTCCGAAGGTGAAGACGGGGACTCGACGGGAGCTGCGAAAGACCGGCGACGACGTGATCGCGGCGCAGCGGGCCATTCTCGATGGCCCGCTGCCCGCAGGGGTGGGGGTTGCCGGACAGCGGTTCGGACTTGCAACCAACCCGAAGACCGGCAAGGAGTTTGTCCGCAAGTACAACGTCTACGAAGACCGCGCGATCCAGCGGCCAGGCCGATCGACGGGACTCCGCCAGGGCATCAAAGACAGCCTCGTCACGCGCGTAGTGACGGGCACGACCCGACAGGGCATCGACATCCGCACGCAGAACCGCAAGGGCCGGATGTCGACCGGGTGGAATGCGAGGCGTTTCCGTCACCCGGTCTTCGGCGACAAGAAGAAGTGGGTCTACCAATCGGGGCAGCCGTACTTCTTCAAGCCGGTCTTCGAGGGCCGGAAACAACTCATCGACCGAGCGGTCGAGATTCTCAACAGCGCAATCGAAGGGAAGTGACCCGTGGCAAGCATTCAACTCGCAGACGGCCGTGTCGTGCCGATCGTGAAGCCTCACATCGGCGACCAGATGGAGCTGGAGCGCCAGATGCGCGCGACCCGCAAAGGGTACGGGCCGGAGGAGTTCCAGGAAGACCTCAAGCTCTCGAGCTTCGGGACGGCGTTCGCGCTGTTCGCAACCCTGAACCGCGCAGGGGTGCCGACCACGATTCACGAGATTCTCGAGCTCGACCTCGGCGAGCTGGGCGCGGTGCTCAAGCTCGATCCCTCGGAGTCGTTCGACGACGAGAGCGCGAATGAGGGCGAGGGTGAGCAGAGCGCGGACCCTCAGCCCGCCGAAACGGTCGCCGCCGCCGCCGACGCGTAGATAGCGGCTGGCCCGAAAGGGACCGGCTCAACGAGGCGGAGCCATCGATCCGGGAGCAGTTCTACAAGCGCGTGCTGCTGGTCGGCCGCAGTGACTACTGGCCGGGCTATACGCCCGAGGTTGTGAAGTCCCTCGACTTCGACCTCTGGCCGCACCTGGCGCTCGCCGTCGATTCGCTGCTCGAGCAGCGCGAGCGCGAGCGGAGCGAAATCGAGGCGAAGCGGTCGCGCTTCGGGTGGAGGAGATAGCTCATGGCTGGAAACGTCAAGGATCTGATCGTCAAGATTCTGGTCGACGACGCCGACGTGCAGAAGTTCGAGAAGGCCGGAGACAAGGCCCTGAACTTCGGGTCGATGCTCGACCGTGGTGCTGTGGCCTCAGCCGGCGCCCTCGCTGCTCTCGGCGCGGGCGCGCTCTTCGCGGGCGACGCCGCGGCCGAGGCCGAGCAGTCGCAGATGCGGCTGCAGTTCGCTCTCGACCAGTTCCCGGCGACGGCCGACACGAACGCTGAGGCTCTGTACCGGCTCAACGAGGCCCTCGCGCTCAAGACGCAATACGACGACGACGCGTACGCGTCGGGTCAGGCTGTGCTCGCGCAGTACGGACTCACGGGCGAGCAGATCGCGCAGCTCACCCCGCTCCTCGGCGACTACGCCGCGAAGACCGGCGTGGACGTGGCGACGGCCGCGCAGCAGCTCGGTAACGCGCTGCTCGGCCAGGGCCGTTCGCTCAAGCAGGTCGGCATCGACTTTGTCGACGGCGGCAGCGTCGCGGCGAACTATGAGCAGATTCTCGCGGGCCTGACGACGCAGGTCGGAGGGTTCGCTGAGCAGCAGGGCACGACCGCGACTGGCGCCAATGCGATCTTCAAGAACAGCCTCGGTGAGCTGTGGGAGACCCTCGGCCAGGAACTGTTGCCGGTGATGGTCACCGTCGCCCAGCAGGGCCGCGAGGTCATGGCGTGGATGACGGAGAACTCTGGAGTCGTCAAGGGGCTCGCGATCGGCACGGCGATCCTCGCAACCGCGGTCATTGCGGTGAGCGGGGCAATGAAGGGCTACGCCCTAGTGCAAGCGATCAGCGGCGCGCTCTCTGCTTTCCGGGCCGCGCAGGCGGCCGCGGCCGTCGCCACGACGGTGCAGACCGGCGCGCAGTGGGCGAATAACGCCGCATGGTACGCGAGCCCGGTGACGTGGATCATCCTCGCGATCATCGCCGCGATCGCGCTCCTCGTGGCCGCGGGAATCTGGCTCTACGAGAACTGGGACGAAGTCACGAAGTGGCTCGGCGAGGCGTGGCAGAACGTCTCGGACTGGTTCATTGCTGTCGGCGACGGCATCGCCACCTGGTGGAACGACCTCTGGACGGGTATCGCGCAGTGGGTGCTCGACACCTTCGGGCCCATGATCATGTGGGTGATGGAGCGGTTCGAAATGTTCCAGCTCGCCATCCGCGTGATCGGCGACGCGATCGCCCAGTGGTGGAACGGGCTCTGGTCAGGGATCGGCGACTTCTTCGCATCGATCTGGTCAGGGCTCGAGGACATCGTGCGCGGGGCCTGGAACGGGATCGTCGGCTGGATCGAGAGTGGCGTGAACAACGCCATCAACCTCATCAATGGGGTGATCCGCGGCGTGAACAGCGTCGGCGGCGCGGTCGGGATTCAGCTGAACCTGATCCCGAACGTCCGCATCCCGCGGCTCGCGACAGGCGGAGTCACGCTCGGCCCGCAGCTCGCGATGGTCGGCGACAACCCGGGCGGCCGTGAGGCGATCCTGCCGCTCGACAGTCCAGCAGCGCGAGACCTTCTCGGCGGCGGCGGCGAGCCGACCGACCTCAGCGACTCAAGCATCGAGAAGCTGGCGCGCGCCCTCGGCCGCGTCATGCGCACTCAGGATCGGCAGGGGGTGGCGTAGTGGCTGATGTGCTGTCCGGCTCGGCCGGCCTGCTGCGGGTCACCGCTTCGGTGGTCTCGAACGCCGCAGGCAACTACTCCGATGTTTCGTGGGTGATGTCCTGGCACGAGCGGGTGTCGGCGGGCTCGACCTTCCAGAACAGCCCCGTGTCGGCGAACGTGTTCGTCGGCGGCATCGGGACGGTCTGGTCGGGCAGCTTCACCTTCGACTGGCGGCCTGGAGGCCTGCAAAGTCAGGTGATCGCGTCTGGCACCACTCGCGTCTTCCACAACCCGGACGGCACGGTCGGCGATGGCGTCGGGAATGTTCAGGGGTCGATCGGCGCGACGGGCACGTCGGGCGGTGGGGGCCCGGTCTCGGCAATCGAGTTCGTCACCCTGCCGGTTCTGCGGGTCGCGCCGAACGCGCCGACCGCGGTCGCTGCTACGCGCCTCTCGGATTCCGAGGCGTCGGTCTCGTGGTCCCAGTCGTCGCCGTCGAACGGACAGCCGACGACGAACACGATTCGACGCAGCGTCAACAACGGTGCGCCAGTCGAGGTCGTGTCGATCGGCGCCTCGGGTTCGGCGACTCTGGCGTGTGCGGCGAACCAGAAGATCGTTTACGCGGTGCGGGCCAGCAACTCGGCCGGCGCAAGCTCTTGGTCTGCGGACTCGGCTCCGATCTTCACGACTCCCGCGGCCCCTTCGGGGGTCTCGGCGTCGAAGGTCAGCGGTGGGAACATCCTGGTGGCCTGGACGCCCAATGTCGGGTTCTCAGAGCACGAGCACGTCATCCTGCACGGCGTCGTCGTCGGAAGCGTCATCACCTGGGATGCGTCGCCGCTCGGCGTCGTGGCGGCGGGTGTGAGCACCTTCACGCACACGGCACCGTCGCCGTCGCAGCAGCACGTCTACGCGGTGCGTGCGCGGAACACGGACGCTGCCGCGCTCCAGTCTGCTCAGGTGCAGTCGAACACGGTCGTGCTCCTCACGGCGCCCGGCAAGCCGACGCTGCCCGCGCTGCCCGCGTTCGCGGACCGCTCGAGCAACTTCGTTCTGACATGGGCGCACAATGCGATCGACACGACCGCGCAGACGGCGTTCGAAGTCGGGTTCTCCACCAACGGGGGATCGTCCTGGACGTCGACAGGAAAGGTCACATCAGCGGTCGCGAGCCGAACCATCGCGGCGAACACCTACGCGGCGAACCAGGCCGTGACGATGCGGGTCCGCACCTGGGGTCAGGCGACCACCGGGGGGTCAGACGGAACTGGTGCATCGCCGTGGTCAGACCTGGCGACGGTGACCTTCAAGTCGCGGCCCGTGGCGTCGATCGTGGGGCCTGCAAACGGCAGCGTTTACGCTCAGGCGGCGCTGGCCGTGCAGCTCGGTTTCTCGCAGGCCGAGGCGGGGACGTTCGTCAGCGCGACGATCGAGCTGCTGCAAGGCGCAACGCTCCTTGAGACGGTCGTGTCGACCACGCTCGCTTCGACTCCGCTCGCAACGCGGGTTCTGAACGGCGGCACCTACACCGTCAGAGCCGTAGTCCGCGACTCGCACGGCTTGCAGTCGGCCCAGGCGTCGGCGACGTTCACCGTCGCCTACACCCTGCCGGTGACTGCCGATGCCGAGGTCGTGTTCCTGCGAGATTCCGGAATCGCCCAGATCGACATCGACATCGCCGCGCCAGGAGCGGGGGAGGCTGCTGCCGTATCGGTGAAAGTCACCCGCCAGATCGGCGACGAGGTCGAGACGGTCATCGAGGGGCATCCCGCATCCAGCTCGGTCACGATCCTCGACATGGTGCCGACGATCTACGGCACCAACCTGTACCGCGTCATCACCGTCTCCGGTGATGGTGCCGAGAGCGCGACCGAGGTCGAGCTTGAGACAGCGGAAGAGGAATGGGCCTACATGTCAGCCGGTCCCGGGTTCGCCTCGGTGATCCGGTTCGGCGGCGAGCTGAAACCGCAGGCGTCGCCGATGGTCGACTCGCGACTGGTCAAGACGGCAGGTCGGGCGCGGCCGCTCGGCATGTACTCGCAGACGGGGTCGCTGTCGGTGAGCGGCACGGGCGAGATTGTGACCGGGATCGGTTCGACGGCGCTGGAGATTGAGGAGTTCCTTCTCATCCCCGGTCGGGGCTGCTATCGCGACCCGAGCGGGCGGCGCATGTTCGGCCGGATCACGGGGAAGGTGTCGCGGGACAGCTTCTCTATCGGAACGTTCACGTACACGGTCGAAGAGACCGCGTAGCAGCGAGGAGGCATGATGCCGATCACCATCCCAAGCGGTGTCGTGCCGATTCGCTCGCTGACGACGGATGACGTGCTCTACGGCGATCGGGTCACCAGCTACCGGTGGGAGGTCCTCGAGAACGTCTCGGGGGCCTCTCGCCTGCTGGGATTCCTGGACGGCGTCGAAGAGGGTTCGGCGTCGCTGTCGTGGACGCTGAACGCGGCGGTGAAGGGGTCGGGCAGCATCAAGGTCGTCGACCTCGACGAGGCGCAGAGCGGCTTTCTCACGGTGCAGGAAGTGGCACTGCTGCGCGCCCGCATCCGCCCGGTGCTCGTCATCGACGGGCTGCCGGAGATTCCGCTCGGGCTGTACCTTCCTGCCGCAGCGCCGGAGGAGTGGTCGGGTACGGGCAGAACGCGCACGATCGAGCTGCTCGACCGCGCGACCGTGCTTGAGCAGGACCGGGTCGACGTCTCCTACACGGTCGGCACTTCGACGCCGATCCTCACGGCGGTGTCGACCGTGGTCGCGTCGGCCGGGGAGAGCATCACGGTCGACGCCGCCGTCACGACGACGCTGGCGAATCCGATGGTGTGGCCCGCGGGCACGTCGAAGCTCCAGATCGTCAACGACTTGCTGTCGACCCTGAACTACAACTCGCTGTGGGTGGACGGTGTCGGCAACTTCCGCGCTACGCCTTACGTTCTGCCAGCCGACCGGCCGATGTCCTACGAGCTGCTCGAGGGTGAGCCTCGCGAGCTGCTGGACGGTGAGCAGTCGATCTACCTCGACGAGTGGTCGCGAGACATCGACATGTACAACGTCCCGAACCGTGTTGTGGCGGTGCAGGCTTCGTCGGGGGATGCGGCGGCGATCACCGGCAAGTGGGAGAACACCGCGCCCGATTCGCCGTTCTCTTTCGTGAACCGCGGGCGGTGGATCGTCTCTGTTCTCGAGGGCGTGGAGACGCCTGTCGGGACTGCGGCTGAGGTCGAGGCGTTTCTGAATCAGAAGGCTCGACAGTCGCTCGTCGCACAGTCCGCAGTTCAGGGCAAGGTCGCTGTGAAGCACCTTCCGGTGCCGATCCGAGTCTCAGATGTGATGCGGTTCGCGAACGCGCCGGCCGGGATTGACGCACGGCACGTCGTGACGAGCATCAGCCTCGAGGCCCACGCGTTGGGCGTGATGTCGACCGAGCTACAGGAGGTCATCGATCTATGAGCGATGACTTCATCTGGGCGACGGTCTCAGCGGTCGGCCCGCTGCGCATCCAGCTCGACGGGGACACGGCACCGCTGCCGATCACGCCGGACTCGCTCATCGATCCGCGAGACCTACAGGTCGGGCAGCGGGTTCGCTGCGAGCGGTCGCGTCGGCGCGTTGTGATTCACGGGCGAGCGGGAGGCGGCGAGCGAGTTCCCGCGGGGTGCATCATGCACACGGCGGCGGCCGCGGCACCGAACGGGTGGCTGATCTGCAACGGATCGAACGTTTCGCGTTCCACGTACGCCGATCTGTTCGCAGCGATCGGAACAACCTTCGGAGCGGGCAACGGCACCACTACGTTCACTCTGCCGAACCTTCGAGGCCGGGTTGTGGTCGGCGTCGATTCGTCGCAGACAGAGTTCGATGTGCTCGGCGAAACTGGTGGGGCAAAGACTCCTAGTCACAGCCACGCGCTCAGCGACCTCGGCCACGCGCGCATTGACCATCGTGCCGACGCAAACCTAAACACGCGACGGGTCACGACCCCCAGCTGGGCGGGCACTGCCAGGTCAGGCCTCAACGCGTACGCGGCCGACAGCAGCAACCGGACGGTTGGCGCGGGGCTCGGCGGAACTACGGACGCAGCCGCGGCGTCGACATTGCAGCCCTACATCGTGTTGACGCCGATCATCAAGACCTGAGCGCCAAGAGCGCTCCGAGACCTCGCGGCCAGTCCGCGAGTTGCGCCGGGAGAGAGTCGAGTTGGTCACTCTAGAGGGGCTCTGCCTCCGACAGCTCTCGTCCTGACCAGCCCGGTAGCAGCACCCGGCCGCGACCTCACCCGTGGGGGTCGCGGCCGGGTTGCCATCAGCTAACTGCAAGACAGGAGGCACCATGCCGCACCCTCTGCGCTCGTGGCACTCCCGGCCCGGATGGTCGGAGTTCGGCGCGCCCCGCCCGAATGGATCGTGGAAGACACATCGCGGGTTCGACTACTACGCGCCGGAAGGGTCGCCGATCTATGGCACTGCCGAGGGCGGCAAGGTCGTGGCCGTCCGCAACAACCCGGACCGCGACGGCGGCTTCGGGCACTCGATCCGCATCGCTTATCCCGGTGGCGTCGAGACGCTCGACGCGCACATGCTGGCCCGATCGCCGCTCAACGTCGGCGACCCGGTCGGGGTGCGCACGATCGTCGGCTATGTCGGCGCGACCGGCAACGCGCACGACATCATCTGGCGCGGGATGCGCAATGACCACCATGAGGTCACCGTGGGTGGCTCCCGAGTCGACCCGATCGCCCACCACGGCGCCTCGCTCGCAGGCGAGAGCATCGCCGATTCGACAGACAGCAAGGAGATTCAGATGCCCATTCTCGTGCCCCTCGTCGTCGGCAACCCGCCGCGAACGAATGGTGACTACGCGATTATCGGAGACGGCGGCATCGTCGGTCTTCGCGCGAAGGAAGACGCGAACCTCATCAACATCGCCAAGCGAGCGATGATCGACGGCGAGCCGATCTACGGCAACCAGGGCGACCAGCTCCAGGCCCTGTTCGCTCGTGTCGCCGTCAAGCCCACGATCGACTACAAGCGCCTCGCGGCCGAGCTCGCCCCGATCCTTACCGAGTCCGCAGCGGAGAGCTTCGCAGAGGCCGCTCTCCAGCGACTCAAGGCGCGCCTGTAGGTCGCCGTGGATCAGTTCATCGCCTGGCTGTATTCGCTGTCGTTCGGAACGGTGGCCGCGTGGGTCGGCGTGTTCGTCGGCGCGGTCGTGTTCGTGTGGAAGGGCTGGCCCGCGTTCAAGAATCTCGTGAAGCTTCTGTCGGCGAGCATCAAGCTCGTCGAGACGCTCGCGACCCTGCCGGACGACCTCAAGGCCATCAAGCACGAGCTCGAGCACAACGGCGGCGGCAGCGTGAAGGATTCCGTCGTGCGCACGGAGGAGGCCGTGAAGGGCCTCACGCGGGAGGTCGGCCACATTCGACGACAGTCGGGGCAGTTGAAGACTGCCGTGGCGAAAACGAACCGCCGCATCGATGAGCACCTGGCGCTGCACACACCCGAGTCGAAGTAGACGAGAAAGAGCCCCACCCCTGGACCTGATGGTCTGGGGGTGGGGCTCTTTCGTCGTTTCGGGCCGCGCCATCGCGACCGCATCAGGTCGGCGTGCGGAAGATTCTGACTTTGTAGATGGTGTCGCCGCGGTCTCCAGTGAACGGTTCATCGATGATTGCGCTCACGGATGGGATCACGCCGCGAGCGATGTACGGCGCGAGACGCGGTGCGACCTCCGCGGCGATCGCGCGAGGCAGGTGACCGACCAGGCGACGGCGCTCGCCGATTGCGATTCCTACGGCGATCGCATTCGGATCGTGCGGGTTGTTCGGTTCGGGCAAGAGAACAGCGGTGAGCAGGCGGTTCGAGTCTTGACCCGCTGCCATGTAGATGTCATGCAGGTCCCGAGTGTGGAAGGATTCCCCAACCACGTCGAGCTCGCCATCGTAGTCGAACGGCTCATAGCGGGAGCGCGCAAGCTGGGCCCTCGCGGAGACCACCAGGCCGATACCGATCACCACGAAAACGAGACCGACCCAGGTCGCCCCTGCGAAGGCCAGCGCAGCGGTGAGCAGAACCCCGAACAGAATCATGACGATGCCGATCGTGCGGAATCGGCGGTAGCGCAGCTCGGCCGCGTCATTGCTGAGAACTGACATGGCGGTGAGCCTACTATCGGGCGACGACTTCCGAGGATGACTCGGCCGGTTGTCACTCCATCTACGCGGCAGCCAGCGCCGCTCGGCGGATGGCCTCAGACTCGACCCCCGTGTAAATCTGGGTCGTCGCGACGCTCGCGTGCCCGAGCAGCTCTTGCACGGCGCGGATGTCTCGACCGCCGAGCTGGTAGGCGCGCGTGGCGAAGCGGTGGCGCAGTTGGTGTGCGGTGGCGCCTGGCAGCGCGGCGGCGATGAGCTTCGAGACGTACTGAGCGGACAGGTGGCCGTCGATGTTGCCGGGGAAGAGGAATCCATCGGCGGCGAGGATCGCCCGGGCCAGCTCGTCGCTGATCGGCACGTATCGGCTGCGTCCACCCTTCCCGTGTACGCGCAGTGACCAGCCGAGCAGGTCTCGGGTCACGTCGTCCGAGTGCACAAGGGCTATCTCGCGGCACCTGAGACCGGCAAACGCGGCGAGTTGCACCATGAGGCGGGTGCGGTCGTCTGCGTCGGCGAGAGCGGCGCTCAGGGCCTCCTCCGGAGCGGGTCGAGGAGTGCCCGCGGGGACTCTCACGCGCGGGAGTCGGTCGGCGGGATTGCGGTCGGTGAGGTCGTGCAGGATCGCCCAGCGATAGAACTCCCGCATGGTCGATCGGAAGGTCTTGACGGTCGAGGCAGACCACTCGCGCGCGTCGATGTGGTCGGTGAGGTCGAGGGTGGTGACCGACCACGGCTCGGTCTGGCTGTCGGCGGCGAACCGACGAAGGTGGTAGCTGCGGAGCGTGCGGGTCGGGCGCGGTGCGCCAGCGCGGGCGAGATTCGCGAGGAAGTCGTCGATCGGCTGGGACCAGGCGGCTGGGGCGTGAATCTGAGGTTTCATCCCCGACTCTGCGACAAGTCGAAGGTGAGGCGCACTCCCCATTTCGCGGGTCAGCCTGCGATGGCTTCGCGACGGGCGCGGATATCGTCGAGCTGGGCGACGGGCGCGACCCATGATCCATCGGTCACGGGTTCAAGTCCCGTCCGCCCTACGAGGGAGGCCCGATGACGATCCATGAGCCGCTGTACGGGGCGACGTTCGGCCAGGCCGTGCGCCTGTTCTTCCGCAAGTACGCCGACTTCACGGGGCGCGCGAGTCGCAACGAGTTCTGGTGGGCCATGCTCTTCCAGGTGATCGTGGGCACGATCGCGGGCGTCGTGCTCTCCGTCGTGCTCGTCCTCGTCGTGATCGCCGTGGTGATCGGGGCCGACCGTCCCGGGGCCCCCGAGACCCTGCTCGCGGCGGCCCTGTGGTCGACGGTCGTGATGGTCATCGGCCTCTCGCTCATCAGTCTTCCCCTGCTCGTGCCGACGCTCGCCGTCACGGTGCGGCGCCTGCACGACACGAACCGATCCGGCTGGTGGGTGCTGATCTCGTTCATCCCGTACGCGGGGTACGCCATCTATGCCTTCGCCGCGCTCGAGAGCGACCCGGCCGGCAGTAGATTCGATCCTCCGCGCGCGTCCGTCACGCCCGTGTGAGCGCGCCGCGGCCGGTGGGGGCGCGTCGTGCGGTCTCGTCCGCAACCTCCTGCCGGCGGTAGCATCGAGAACCCCGCGAGCCGGTTCGAGCGCTCGCCATCCGACGAAGGAGCCGCCATGTCCGTGCCTCGGGTCTCGATGGAGGACAACCGGATCGTTCACGGTGTGGCGGCCGGCGCCTCCCTGGTCATCGCGCTCGCCCTGGTGACGGTGGCGCTCGCTCAGGCATCACCGCTGCTTCCCGTCGCGCTCACGTTCCGACTCGGCGGCCCGGGCGTGTTCGCCTCCGTCGACCTCGCGCTCGCCGCTGCCGTGGTCATGATCGTGGCCGCTCTTGCCCGCCTGGCGGTCGCCCTGCCGAGTGCCGGGGGCCGTCGGGTCACGGTGGTCGGAGCCCGCATGCTCGAGCTCAGCCAGACCAGCGCCATCACGGTCTTCCTCGTCGCGCAGCTCAACGGCGTGGTCGAGGCGGGCACGCTCATCCTCGTCTACGCGATCGCCGCCAGCGCGGTCGGCGTTCTCTGGATGCACTCCCGCGCGCCGCAGCCCGTACAGCGCTCCGCGTGGCCCTACAGCCTCGGTGCGGCGGTCGCGGTCGTACCCTGGGGTATTGTGGCGCTCTACCAGATCGCCGGGCTCATCACGCCGACCCCGGCTCCCGCTCTGGTGCGTGTGCTCACGATCGTGCTGCTCGTCCTCGCCGCCGCGTCGTGGGTCGTCGAGCGGCTCGTGCACCGCGGACAGCTCGAGCGGGCACGCGCCGAGCTCGCCCACGTCATCCTCCAGGTCGGCACCGGAATCGCGCTGGTGCTGCTCGTGGTCGGGCTCGCCCGACCGTCCGCTCTGCTGCCGTGACCGCCGCGCCGGGCCCGGGGAGCGGGAATCACCGCGCCGCCTCGGCGGTTGCCCCGAGGGCACCCGAGAGGATGGACACATGACCGAGCCCACCGCACCCAGCACCGCCCCGACCACCCCCGCCGAGCGCTACGCGGTCTTCCGCGAGCGTCGCGCCCTTGCCGCGGTGCAGCCGCAGGGCCCGCTCGCCCTGGTCAACACGCAGTGGGTGGGGGAGGAGCAGACGATCTGGGGCGTACCGGGCCGGTGGGCCCCGGCCCCGAGCGGAACGAGCGGACTGCTGGTCTCCGCGACCGCCGCGGAGGGCATCCGTGTCGACGGCGACCTGGTCGACGGCACGGTGCTGGTGCGCGGCAAGGACGACTCCGCGCCGTCGACTGTCGTGTTCGACGACCACACGACCGGATTCGTCATCGCGGGCGACGACGGACTGTACGCGCTGCGGGTCTGGGATGCGCAGAGCGAGGGAATCCGGAACTTCGGCGGCATCGACGCCTTCGACTACGACCCCGCCTGGGTCGTGACGGGCACCTTCCGCGAGATCGAGGGTGGCTCGGTGGTCGGATTCGAGCACCTCAAGGACGACGGCAAGACCCGCGGCGAGGTCGTGCCCGGCGAGATCCGCTTCACCCACGACGGCGTCGAGTACAACATCGCGGCCTTCAAGTCGGGCCGCGCCCTGCAGCTCGTCTTCGCCGACGCGACCAACGGCGACGACACCTACAGCGTCGGCCGCTTCCTGTTCATCGCCCCCAACCCCGACGGCACGATCACGCTCGACTTCAACCTCGCCATCCTGCCCCCCTGCGCCTTCAGCTACGCCTTCAACTGCCCGCTGCCGCCGAAGCAGAACCGCTTCCCGTTCCGCATCGAGGCGGGCGAGAAGAACGTGCTGGCCGCCGACGGCTCGCTGCTGCACTGACGGGGGCGCACGACAGACTGGGGTCTGTGCATATCGTCGTCGACCGTCGCCCCGAGGGGGTCGTCTTCATGGACGACGACGGCAGCGAGACGCTGATCGCTGCGGACGCGCTGCCGGCCGCCGTCGCGGAGCGCGAGGCGGAGCATCCCCGCTGGGTGTGGACCGACACGGCGCAGTGGTACCCCGCCCTGCTCGCTGCGGGCGTGCGCGTCGAGCGCTGCCACGATCTGCGCCTCGTCGATGCGATCATCGCGGGAATCGACGGCCGGGTGCCGCGGCGCGGCTGGGCGGGCGCTGCGCCGACCGACGACGGCGCCCTGTTCGCGCTCGACGGCACGGATGCGGTGCCGCCCCGTTCGGCCGCGCGCGAGTGGGCCCGGCAGCAGCAGCGTCTGGCCGCCCATCCCGAGCCGGCACGCCTGGCTCTGCTCGCCGCCGCCGAGTCGGCGGGAGCCCTCGCGGCGATCGAGATGCACGCGACCGGGCTGCCGTGGAGCGCAGCGGAGCATGACGCCCTGCTGACGGCGGCCCTCGGGCCGCGGCCGGCAGCCGGAGC
>OFDN01000270.1_pt1 | contig 47787 bp, 37 predicted proteins | sample 1520971 | NCBI WGS metagenome assembly OFDN01 (sample SAMEA94257418, study PRJEB24077) | hot springs metagenome | biome: Aquatic biome; feature: Geographical feature; material: Water | place: India | collected 2012-06-12 | depth 5 m | reverse complement strand
CACGAGGCTGATGGTCACGAGCACCCCGGACGGCGCTTTCGGGTCGATGCGGACCGAGTCCACCCGGCCCACGTCGATGCCGTTGTAGCGCACCGGCGACCCCGGTGAGAGGCCCGCGACGCTGCCTTCGAAGCGCACCGGGTATTCGTCGCGCTCTTCGATCGCGGCGAGGCCCACCATGCCGATGAGGGTCCCGCCGAGGATGGTCCCGGCGACCCCGAGGAAGATGCCGAGCCGCACCTTCTGTGCACGCGTCGCGCCGCTCATGGCCGCACCTGCGCTTTGGCGCGGGCTTTCGCGGGCTGGTGCGAGACCCAATTATGGGTTTCGTCGGTCGCGTCGCGGCACCAGCGATAGAAGGCGTCGTAGAGGAGCATCCCGGCCTCGAGCTGTTCCTGATCGTCGGCATACATGCGCGACAGGCCGAGCGAGGCGGCAAGCAACCCGTCCGCTTCGGGCACGAGGTCGGGGCGGCCGGTATCGGCACCGCGCACGATCGGCGCGAGGCGTTTGAGTGACTCATGACCGCTGAGGCCGAATGCCTCGACCATGACGTCGAAGGTGCATAGCTCACCCCGATGGCTCCAAGTGACGCCTTCGCCTTCGATGTCGAAGGGAGCGGCGCCAAAGCGCTCGGCGACGCCCTGAACCTCGGAGGGCGCCACGAACAGGAAGATCGCGCTCGGATCGATGAAGCGGCGGATCAGCCACGGGCAGGCGATCCGGTCCACCTTGGGGCGACCGCGCGTCACCCAGACGGTCCGTCCCTCGGCATCGCGGGGCGGCAGCACGGTGTTCGGCACCATTGGAAGACCAGAGTTCGCCCATCCGGCCACACCGCCCTCCAGCGCCTCCGCTGACACGCCGTCGTGGCGCAGCCGGGCGGCGACGCCTTGGCTCAGCGATCCACCGTCCCGACAAGCAACAACGACCGACTGGCCGTGGAATGCTCGTGCCCAGGCGCTGACATCGCTGGCGGACCTTCGCAACGATCCAGGGATCAGCAGCGGTTCGGCCGAGAATTCCTCCTCGGGTCGAACGTCGATCAAAACAGGCCCGGTCGGAATACCGACCAAGCGAACGAGTTTATCCGGTGAGATCGTGTTGAGAACAGACATGATGCGTCCTTGTTGAAAGTAGGACGCGATTCTTGAGCCTGTCGCCTCGTGGGGAGACCGCGATCCCCATATTCAAATCATGGCAAATGCCGCATGGACGGTCAATCCTTTCGATGTGATGGTTTGCCGCAGGGTGATCGTTCCTCGACGGATGAGTAAAACGGTTCCTTTAGGTCATAGCGCTGGGGGCAATCCGGGGACGAAGGAAGGCGATCATTTGCGTTAAATGGCGGCTCTAGGGTAGTAGAAGCGGCGATTCATATTCATCGCTTTCGTCCGCCTTGGGGCGCCGCCACCCGCAGCGCCGAACGCGCCTCGCGGTGGAAGGCGCGCTTGGCCTCGGGGTCGTAGCCGATGCCGCGGCGGGCCAGCGCGACAAGCGCGGGCTTGGACTTCAGCTCGTCGATCTTGGCGAGGCACTGCCGGCGCAGCGGCAGGTCTTCTGCGAAGGTCTCATCCGGCGCGTGGCCGAGCGCGATGCGGCCAACATGACGCGCGAGCAGGATGGTCGCAGGATCGCGGGCCGGGTCAATCCCGGCGTTGCGCGCATCCTGCATCGCATCGACCACGGCCTGGGTCGCCGTGGCAATGGTCGCGAGCGCATCAGGCTGCAGGGCACGGCGATAGCGGAAGTCGAGATCGTAGTTCATCGGTGAAGTCTCCCTTTGGGCCCCCTGGCGCATCGGGCTCCCACCCCCTCCCCTTCCCGCTCGCTCTGCGAGCGGCCGCAGTGCCTCCGCTTTCCGGACGCCGTCAGGCTGCCTCCTTGAGTTCGTCCGGCAGGGTCGAACCGAGCGCCGGATCGAACTGGCGCAGCCACTTCACCGCCTGCTCGGCCTTGGCCGCCGCGTGGAGGATGGCGGTCTTGTCGCCGCGCAGGATCTTCATCCAGTGGTGGATGTATGAGGCGTGGCTGTCGTGGAGTTCGTTGGGGAGGCCGTATTCGGCGCAGAGGGTGGCTTGGCACAGCGACGCGACATATCCTGACAGTCCAGCCCTAATGTGACTTCCACCGCAAATTTTCGGGGCGCGGATCATGCGGCGATCTCCTCAGGCTGGGGCTGCTGGGCGTGCATCCAGTCGGCGGCCGCCTGCGCCTTGCTGGCGGCGGTGAAGATGGCGCGAGGGTCGTCTTTGAGTGCGCGCAACCACGATGCTACGTAGGCGGCATGATCGGCCCGCGGATGGTGAGCGATCCCGAGGTCGGCGAGCACGAACGATGCGGTCAGTTCAGCGCAAATTTCCTCGATCGCCAAGCTGTCGCGCTTGAAACGTTCGGCAAAGTTGCGGTCGAGCCGATGCTTTGCCCCTGTGGCGTGGGCCGCCTCATGCAAAAGCGTGCCCATCTGTGCTGATGCATCCCGAAACGAGGCAAAGGTCGGCATGAAGATGTGATCAAGGTCGATCCGGTAGTGCGCATCGTAGGCGCCCTCGGTGATCGGGATCTTGAGGGCTGCGACGAAAGCTTCGGCGTGCCCGAACCGCTCGCCCTCGGGTAGAACTGCGGCAGGTGGGGGTTCATAGCCCTCGACCTGGGCGAGGTTGAAAACGGTGAAGGCCCGCGCAAACATGCGGCCGGGTCCGGCTTCGCCATCGTCATGATCATCATCGGCGCGCGATGCGGCCTGTTTCCAGAACACAACCGTCGTTCCGCGTTCACCTTTGCCGACCTGTGCGCCAAGCGATGCCCACTGGCGATAGGTCCCCCAAAGACCGCTGGAATAGGCAGCCGCTTCTGCGGCAATCCAGAGCGCGAGCACGTTGACGCCGCGATAGCGGCGGCGGGATGTGACGTTCTGCGGCCTGGTGGTAGCAGCGCCATCATGGTGCCAGGGCATGCGCCAATCGCCGGCACCGGCTTCGATGGCAGATACAATCTCGGTGGTGATGCGCGAATAAACGTCGGCTCGTGGCGTCGCAGGGTGAGATCGGGACATGGCAGGTCTCCACGACGGGCGGAGGGAAACTGTCTTCCGCTCCTTCAATCCGTCACCCGCAAACCCGCCTCCTCTTCCTCTCCCGCCATACCGTTATGCGGTGTGGCGGTACCCGGTGCGATCTGTTCAAGAACACGCTGGATTCTGGCCACCTCGGCCTGAAGCGTCACCCGCTGCGGCTCTGGAAGCCGCTTCTCGCGCAACAACAACCGTGCCTCATCAGCACCGCGCTGCCATGCCGGGCGATGCCGTTCGGCGATGCAGGCATTGGGGCAGCGGACCGGTTCGCACATGGAGATCATTGGCCCGCTTGCGCCTGGCTCCGAACTCCGGTTCAGGCACAGGGCAGTTGCCGGATCAAAGAAGCAATCGGCCAGCGGGCCGACATGCAATGTCCGCGCGAGACTGCCCAGCATGGTGCGCAGACGTGGACGGTCGGCAATCATGGCAGGTAGCGGCGCCAACTCGTGGGCGGCAGTATCAAGCACAACTCCGACCCTGTTAGCGGCAGGCCCGCCAAGGCGTGCGCCACTTTGCCGCTCGTCGAAGTAGACAAGGATATCGTCGATCTGGCCGAGCGCACGCTGGGCTTCGATCTCTCCCCGAAATCCGGACCGGCTGCTGCCAGCATAGCCTTCGAAAGCCGCAACGCTGGCATGCTTGTACTGGATCATGCCGGCAATTGTTCCGAAGGGCCGGTTGGCGATGTGCCAGGCGATTGTGCGGCGAAACTGACGCGTTGTCAGACGCCATGGTCGGCCGTCGGGTCCGGCAGGAATGACGGGTGCCTGCGCGGATCCGAATTGGTCGTTGAGGTGATCGCGGAACCGGTTGAGTTGCCGGACTATCTCTGCAGAGACGTGCGTCTTGGTATTGGCCCGAAGCGTGAGGACTGGCCACAGGGTCGTTGTTCCGCGCGCTTGTCCCGCCCGCGCGGAAAGGCGTTCGAGGACATCGATGGCTTCAGCGACCGGCGCGATGGTCACCCACTCGGTCTCCTCGCCGCCGCCGCGCTTGCCCTTGTAAGCAGTGGACTTGATACGATGCCGCAAGATCGTACCGTCTTCGGCTCTGGTAATAGACAGGCATCCCCGCCTCATGGCTTGGATCTCGCTGTCCCGCATGCCTGAGAGAAAGGCACATACGATATAGGCTGCGGACTGCAGCATGACTTCCTCGAGGGGCAAAACCTTGGCATCGAAGCGGGTGCGCCAAGGCAGGCCAGTATCGGGATCGGCAGAAATGGGCGTATCCATGCCGCCGATCTCGGTGCCGAGTTCTGCGATGGCAGCGGCGATGAGGTCTGGTGCACCCGTGGCCAGGCCAAGGTGCATGGCAGGTTCGGCCTGCGCGTTGATACCGGCATGGAGGTGGATCAGGTGGTAGTTGATCGGCGGCGTGGCGGCGCCGGTTTGCGGATCTGTTCGCGTTGCGCCGTTATGTGCCGTGGTCCAGATCGGAATGCCGCGCCCATGCTGCCGCAAGGATGCAACATAGTCGAGGAGGCGTTGGCGTTGCCGTAACCGACGAACAGCGGGATCCAGAGCTTCCTCAGCGGCAAGCAGACGGTTGCGCGTTGCTTCAAGGCGATCAAGTTCCGCCCGTGCGGCAAGGATATCGCCTGCGTGGCAGGTCACGTAGCGCAACGACCAGGAGAGGAGCGGCGTCATGATCGCTTCAGGAATGCGCGGCGTCCGGTTCTCCCCTGCAATATGCTTTGCGCCCGCCACGGAAAACGGACTGCGTCCCGGCCACGGTTCGAAGGACAGGCGCGCAGTCGGCAGATGATGCTGCAACTCGTGCAGGTCAAAGATGATCCGCAGCAGCGCTGCCGCTGCAACTGGGCGCAGCCCGGCTAGGCGCAAGGATCTGGCGTAGCGATCGACCAGAGCCTGATCGACCCGGCCGAGATCGAAACGCCCCAGCTGGGCCTTGACGAAGTCGAAAAAGCGCAAGGTCCGGTTGGCCTCGCCGCGCACCCCGGCCGGCTCAAGCCGCGAACGGTGACCGGGGAGATCGACATTGAGCCGCGCATGGAGAATCTGGCGCAGGGCATCAGCAATGGATGGATCTTTGATACCGCCGAAATGTATCGTGACATGGCAGCGCCGGGCGTTGTCGCGAAATACGCCGGGAGCCAGATCCCACACCGGATCGCCGTATCGTGAAATATGCGCGCGATCGCAGCCGGGGCGCAAAGGCGCGGTCATAAGCACAGGGAGGGCATCGCGCTCATCGCCGCTCTCCGCCAGAAGCTGGACAGCGGTCATGCCCGTGCCTCTGGCGGCAGATAGACCGTGGGAGGGTCGTCCGCGACTTGGGCACGGGCCCTTGCCACGACGTCTTCGGCGAAGGCAGGCAGGATCTGCTGAACGATGCGATCATGGGCATGACCAAACTTGGCGGTCCACTCAGCAGCACTCAGGCCGACCCGCTGAGCGTCGACGAAGGAGAGAAAGGCGAGAATAGCAGGCAGCTTGCGCGCGGTAATGACCGCGTTGCGGCAATCGAGGCAGGCCCAGAACGGTGTAGGGCATGGGGTGCCGACGGATGCGAAGGGACTGGAATAGAAGTTGCCACAGCTTGCAAGCCAGACGTCTTGTTCGCCATCGAGCAGTGCGGTTGAAATGCCCCCATCATCGGGATCAGGGCTTGCCAACTCGCCGCGCAGCCGGTCCTCGTCTTGAGGAGGCAGGATCATTGGACCAGCGAGCGCCTCTTCGAGGGCATCTGCCACGGTCTGCTCGTGCAGCGGTCTGAGGGAGGGAATATCGGCGTAGTGCCGTGCCGCGATATCGACGGTATGACCAACGGCGAAGCGGGCCATGTGGCCTTCGGTCTTGAGATACCACAAGGCCTTGTGCGTCTTGCGCAGATACGAAAGACACAGATGGAGCGGTTTACCCTGATCATCGGTAATACAATGGCGCTGCGTCCAGGCACTGACCTTCAAGCGCAGTTGACGAATACCTGCGGTGATCTCGCCCGGCTGAAAATAGACCCAAAGGTTATCGCTGGAGTTATGGACCCTGGCCTTGGACGATAGGGCGATGATGCGTCGGATCAGACCGCCAGGGGTGGATGAGCCGCGATCACGCACCCGGATTGTCTTGTGCTCGGCACCGTGTGCCCGCAGCTTGGTGTAGGCGATATCGACGGTACCACCTGCGGCATTGCGCAGACAATCGAGGGTGAGCGACTTGCAGCACTCCAGCTCAAGCCCTGTCTCGAGTAAGAGCAGAACAAGAAGCGGGACGATATCGTCGGCAGTAAGATAGTGGGCTGCGTGGAGCCTCAGGTTAAGCCTGTCACTGGTGAGATCGCGCTTTTTGCGCAGCTTGTAAAGGCTCTGAAACGTGGGATCACGGTAGCCCAGAACACCGTTTGTCTCGATGGCAGCATGGGCTTTGCAATATGCGGCATCTATCTGCGGCACCTCATCGATCTGTGGCCCCGATCGCAAGCGCGCCTCGATGGCAGCGATATCAGCGCGTGCCGCATCGCGCAGCTGGCGGGCTACATACGGACTGTAGGCATCGCGTGGACGGGAACGAACGTGTGCGTGTGAGCTGACGTAGCGCAGTCGTTCCCGCAAGCCGGAATCGACAAGCTCAGGGCTGTCGTCCGCGATGCGACGAAGGACGGAAACGACCTTGGCGACATAGGTTGGTCCATGCACGCGAGACTTGCCCTGCGCGCTGAGCCATGTCTCAAATCCATCGATGTGATGGGCGCGAAGGTCAGCAGGGCCGTTGATCCGGTCACCTGTCCCGGCCAGGTAGGCAAAGAAGCTTGGCAGCTGGTTGGCGTATGTCTTGAGGGACGAACGTACCATGATGGGGCCGCGCGGAGCAGCCAGCATGAACAGGCTCCGGGCAAATGCGAGCGCCAGGCCGCGTGGTCGCAAGCCCGTGAAATCGACGAGCAGCTCGCCGCCATATAAGGGATGGATCATGAAGCGCAGCGTGCTGATCTGCGACCATGGATCGGCTTGGGGCGCAGCCGCCTCGGTCTCGAAGCTGACCTTGCGTCCTTTGCGTGGAGCAGCGGTCATGATCGAAGATAGCCTGGTACGAGTGCCAACAGCTCTTCGACTGCCGCATCGACGGTATCGGCACGCGTGGCGAGGTGATCCAGATAAATAGAGGTCGTCGCGAGGCTCGAATGGCCAAGCAATCGCTGGACCTGTTGAAGCGGATCGCCGACCAGCTGGCGATAACCTTCCATGGCGCCCACTGGTGCCGCTGCGTCGGCGAGGCGGCGCTGGATCAGCATGGCCAGCATGTGGACTGCAAAGGAATGCCGGAGTTGATGGGGGCTAAGCCGGACCGGGATGCCGGCGTCCGTGCAGCGGCGGCTCGCCCGTGCGAAGATCGCTTCCCACGAGTTGGGCAACACAGGATGGCCCACCTCGGTCAGCCAGAGGACCGCGGCTTCGCGCGGCGTTCCATCGTCAGCGCAAATAACAAGCCTTGCGCGTTCATCCGGTGTGACGACCTCCATGTCCATCGTGCCACCGCCAACGAGATGCAATGCGCGCTGCCCGAATGAGGGGCTGTGTATGAAGATCGGGCGGTCGATGGCTTCCCAGCCACGGCGCTGTGCGAACTTGGCGACGGCTGCCGCTCGCTCAACGGCGATGTAGGCGTCAAACACCGGCAACAAACGGCGCGGCAGCAGCATGCTTCGCCCCCTGTCACCCTTGGTAAGTGCCGCCGGAAGCTCGACCCGCCGCTGACGTTCCGAGCGGGCGTCGCAAACCGGAATCTCAGCTGAGAGCAAGTGGGATGCCTCTTCCAGGCGCAGGCCGGTGGTGACCAGCAGATCGGCGAACAGCGCGTTGCGCGCGCCATTGCGGTCACGCGCTCCAGGACGCTCGGTCCCTTCAACGGTCAGGCCGCGCAAACCCACTTCCCGGAAGGCGCGGTAATCGGTGAGATCGATGAAACGGACGTCGGAACGACGGGCTGCGCGCTCATAGGCGTCATTGCGGCCCGTGACCGCCGCCCGGCGCCCATCGTGCGATCGTCGCCAGACCTGACGATGCGTAAAAGGTGTACGCTCGATCAAACCCTCCCGTTCGGCCCATCGATAAAGCTTGTCGAGCGAGGCAATCGCCCGGTTCCACGTCGATGCCGAAATCCGGAACTCAGCATCGCTGCGCCGCCGGGCACGATGATAGGCACCGACATCATCGGCATCGGCTTGCCAAACGAACTTGCCACGGGCCGAAGCGAGAAAGCGAACCCAGACCAGGACATCATAGCCATGGGCGCGCAACGAGTGTCGCGAACGCGAACCGTTCAGCGGCAAATCGAGGAAGTAGCGCTCAAGGTGGAGATCATAGATCGCACCATCACGCAGGATTACCGGGATGTAGGAGTCCAGGCCATCCGCCGTGCGGCGCTCCTGAATGACGATCGACGCACCTGAAATATCCACAGCTTGTCAGCCCCTCTCCCAGACCCCCTCCCGACTCCAGATCGCACACGTTGCGTGCCTGCGGGACGGTGGTCATCAGGCCGGATTACGCCAGCTTATGGATAGCGCTTCATCCGGCCTGATGCCCCCCTGCGTTGCGCTGAAGCATACCGATCAATGGTGCGTCAGGCGCGGTGCAGACTGTCCAGATAACGCGACGATTTCTTCGAAGGCATAGGCATCGTCCCCGAAGCGCTTGCCGAACTGGCGGTTGAGCCGTTTGGCCGACCCCGTGGCGTGGCCGAGTTCGTGGCACCGGGTCGAGAAGTAAGCCTCGATCGAATGGAATGCGTTTGGCGACGGCAAGGTCACCGTGTCGGTGCCCGGCGTGTAATGCGCGCTGTCGCCGCCGTGGACGACGCGGACCGGGATCGCGTCGAGGAAGGCCTGCACTCCTGCCGAGAGTTCGCCGATCGCCTTGGGGTCCGGCGGCTCGGGGTAGTAGTGCGCCGGCAGCCCCTCGATCTGCGAAGCGTTGAAGACGTGGTTCCACTTCATGAACCGGATCGTCTTCTCGGTCGTTTCACCGGTCTCGCGATCAGTGTCGGTCTTGCGCGCCGAGCTGTAGAATACGCTGAACGAGCCGCTCTCGCCCTTGCGGACATGGGCACCGAGCTCGAGCGCCTGGCGGAAGGTCATCCAGTAGGGGCTGGCGTAGGCCCGGCTCTCGGCGACCGCCCACAGGAAGAAGGTGTTGATCCCTGAATAGGGTACGCCGTTGTGGCGGAGCGGCCGCGTGCTGGTCGAGGTCCAGGGTTTGAGCCACGGGGCGGTGCCGGCGGCGATTTTTTCGAGGATCAGGTCGGTGATGACCTGCGCGACGTCGGGTTTGGAGTGGCGGGTCATTGGGCCGGGCCCTCCTGGGCACGATCGAGGAAGAGATCAGAGGCGGCGCTCGACCACGAAAGTCGCAGCGTGCGCCCGTGCGGAATGCGCCAGGCGACCCGGTCGGCGAAGGCCATGCGAATGCCGGCAAGAATTGCCGCGTCCTCGCCTTCGAGGATGGCATGAGCGCGCACCGCCGCATCGTGGCGGAAGCGGGTCTCCTGGGTGTCGTAGCTGTCGGCATCGGAATCGTCCGAAGGCGAAAACACAGCATCGATGATGAGGTCGGTGAGATCATCGGGCCCAAGCGCGGTGGTGCGGGTCAGCGCGATGCGCGCGCAGTCCGGATCGCCCCAGGTGTCGGCATCTTCCAGAATCGCAAAGTCGGTCTCGAGATCGAGCCGCCGGTCGTGCTGATCGGTGAGTTCGATCGTGATCGCATCGGGGCGCAGGGTAACGGCACCCTCTTCATCGGTGGGCATGCCGTCATCGAAGGTGAAGCGTTCGCCGGTGCGCACGAAGGCTGGGAGGGCATCATACCATGGGTAGCCGATGAAATTGGTGATCGGCTCGTAGAAGGCGCGCGGTTCGGGCCCGCCGAGGCGGTGCATCTCGCCGCCGTTCGAGCGCCGCAATGCCCGCCCGAAAGTGACGGCATCGAAGGAGGCGGTATCATCGTAGATCGCCGCGCCCGGCTCGAGGTCGGCAAACCGCGGCACCTCGCGGTAGCTGTCGCGGGCGAGCGTCGGGTACCACAGCGGCAATTGCCGCGCCGCCTGCGGGAAGTCGTCGTGGTAGAGGCTCGCCTCGAGCCAGTTCTCGAAGCTCAGGCGGTGGAACGGCTCCTCGCGGATGGCCGAAAAGATCGCCTCGCGGCAGAGTGCAACGAGCCGGTCGAGCGCGGCGTTGCGGTAGATTTCCTTGCGGGCGGGCAGCACCAGGACGAGATCGGGTGCGTCGATCACGTCGACCTGCACGGACCACTGGGTGTGGTGGACTTCCTTCACGACCGGGAAGGCGTGTTTCAGCGTGACCCCGTGGAAATTGAGCGTCGCGATGTGGGGCGAGTGCCGATCGCGGAACACGCCGATCCGGAACCCCTCCCGCTCGATGACCTTGTGCGCGTCTGCGAGGAAATCGGCGCGGGCGAGGTCCTTGCCGTTGTAGCTGACGGCAAGCGACAGGAACCGCGCCGCCGCCTCGACGCAGCGTTCGAGCTTACCGTCAGGCTGCGGATCGAACCGGAAGGCGATTGTCGTGCCGGGCGCTCCATCCCACGGGAGCACATCGATGTCGGCCTCGCCGGTCCAGGCATCCCCCGCAATCGCGAGCGAGAATGCACCGCCCCCGCTTCGCGAACTGACCACCGTGTCAAGGCCAGCCAGACTGAAGAAGCCCATGCCCGCCGGGTCCTCGCGGGTGCGGCATTCGTCGGACCAGTCGGATTGGCCGAGCGAGAGGAGGTCGACCGGATCGGCGATCCCGCCGCCGTCGTCGCCTACCGTGATGAGGCAGGCGTCCGCCAGATGCTCCGCGGTGACGGTGATGCTGGTCGCACCCGCGCGGCGGGCATTCTGGAAGAGTTCGTTGAAGATGTCGTCGAGGGTCCCGTTGAAGATCCGGGTAACCTTCGAGATCGCGTGCGGAGAGACCCGGGCGCGCAGCTTGGTGATCATGGTCATGAGGTGGTTCCTGGATGGGCCGGCACGCTGTCACAGGGCGCAAGGGATGCGCGGGCAGCGTGCCGGCAGGGCTGGCTCAGGCGTCGACGGTCTCGCCGGCGTCGGCGTCCTGCTCTTCGGCAGGTTCGAGGTCGCCCGCATCGCTCTCGGGTTCGTGCTCGACCGGCGCCTCGTCATCGGGCTCGCTCGCCGCGAGCACCCGGAACCGCATGGCTTCTGGCACCCACGCGAGGGCGGCTTCCTTTACCTCGGGGGCGACGATGGTCTCACCGGCAAACAGCTTCTCGCAGGAAGCCGAGAGGTCGCCCTTCTTCGAGCCCATGAAGCTCGCCGCCATGGTTGGGCCGCCGACTTCGCTGACATGGGCGAGCAGCGCCTGCTTGCTGACGCGGTCGAAGTAATTGGCCGAGGTCGGCCGCCAGTGGCTGGCGACGTTGATCCCCATCAGCGCCGCAAGGTGATCGTGGAGATCGATCGGCTCGGGGCCGGACTGCCCTGCCTTCTTGTCGATCCCCATGCTCGCCTCCAGCGTCTTTGCCATGCACCAGGCGAGCCAGCTTGCCTTGGCATCGTCGTCGAGCGCGCTGAACGCCGAGAACCGGTCGACCGTGCGGCGATGCTCGGTCCACGACAGGTCGAGCGTCTCACGCATGTCAGCCATCAGCGTATGCGCCGGGCTTTCGGGGTAGTTGGCGAGGTAGATCGAGGGCGACGGCGCGCGGAGCGTCGTTCCGAGCGCCTGCGCACTGTAGAGCGCGCGGGAGTCCGCGATAGCGAAGATCAGGTAGTCGAGTGCGATCGCCGGGTTCGAGGCGAGGTTGATCGCGAGAATGTCGCGGCGCTGCACCGCGAGCTCCTCGACCAGCTTCTGCGACAGTGGCTTGGGCGCGGACGAGGCGCTACCGCCATCCCCTGCCGTTCCGCTGGCACCCTCGGCGGCGTCGCCCCCGCGGGCCTTGCGGCGTTCGAGCGGCTTGTCGCTGTAGAGGCCGCTGGCAACCGTGGGCTGGCCGTCGGCGCCGATGATCACGAAGCAGCCGACATTCGCCTTCATCTCCTCGGGGATCACCGGGGGTTTGTCGTGGAGCGCGTCGTAGGCGCTGCTCGCGGCATCCCAGCGGGTCTGGAACTCGGCGGCGGCAGCCTCGTCGTCTTCGTCGAGGGTCTCGCTTTCAGCTTCCAGCGCCGAGATCGTCTCGAGGAGCTTGTCAGCCTCGACTTGTTCCTCGTCGGTGAGCGGTGCCGGTTCGAGATGGACCTGGTGGAGGTCTTCGGTCGCGTTGTAGGTGACGCGGGTCTCAAGGATCGGGCGCACCCAGGCATAGCCGGAGGTTTCGGCAATCTCGGCCGCAAAGGCCTGGAGCTTCTCGCCGGCAATGCGCTGGGCGATCTCGGCATCGATCCAGGTCTCGCCGCCATCTTCGGTGAAGAGGTCACGCTCGATCTTGCCGCCAGCGGCCAGGTAGTCGGCTTCGGTTGCCAGCTTCGCCATTGGCGAGGATGAGCGGATCGCGCTGTGCGTGACCATGCGGCGGATTGAATCGGGGTTGTTGCCCTGCCATGAGTTCGACAATTCGCTCCAGACCATCATCTGGCGATCATGGTTGGGCGTCGTCGCATAGGCCTTGGCGACATCGAGGGTGATCTTGCCCTCCTCGAGTGCGGCGAAGATCGGATCGGCAAGGTCGGCAAGCCGCAGGCGGCCTTCGATGAACCGGCGGGTGCGGCCGAACCGCTTGGCGATCGCGTCGAGGTCGCTGCCCTCGTTGACGAAGTGCTTGTAGGCGCGGATCTCGTCGGTCGGCGTCATATCTAGCCGGATGACGTTCTCGATCAGCGAGAGTTCGGACTGCTCGGCGGTATCGATGTCGAGCACCCGGCAGGCGACGGGGTGGTCCTTGGGGAGCTTGCCGGCGGTCAGAAGGAAGTTGAGGGCGCGCAGGCGGCGGCCGCCTGCGGTCACGTCGAACATGCCGCGCTTCTTGGCGGGCACGACGATCAGGTTCTGGAGGAGGCCCTTGGCCTCGATATTGGCAGCCAATTCTTCGATGAAGAGGTTGCTGTCGTTCTTGCGGACGTTGGCTTCGGACAGCCGTAGCTTGCCGAGCGGGATCAACTCGATGTCGTTCATGGGGGTGCTCCTGAAAGCCGGATTTGGCCGAGCCCTTCGGCTCACCTCTTCCAGCCCCCCTCCCCTCACAGTTTCAGGACGCTCCGGACGTCAGACCGAGCCCGAAATGCTTGCGGGCACAGCCGTTCAAAGCCCCGTGAGGCATAAATTGTGGATTTATGCCTCAAGATACGGCATAGAGTGAGGCATAAACGCAGGATCAATGCCTCATGAAGTGGAACTGGCAGCAGCCGGATTGGCCTGATTTTCGCTGGAACGGCGCTGCTCTCGCCGCGCTCGAGGCGCGATTCCTGCAGCAGTCGGGCGTCATGATCGGCGTGGTGAAGCACCTTGGCGAGAAGGACCGCACGAGCGTCGTTCTCGACGTGATGACCGACGAAGCGATCAAGACCTCGCAGATCGAGGGCGAGTTGCTCAATCGCGACAGCGTCCAGGTATCCTTGCGACGCGAGTTCGGGCTCGAGACCGAGAAACGCCGCGTTCTGCCCGCCGAGCGCGGGATCGCGGAAATGATGATCGACCTCTACCGCGGCTTTGCCGATCCGCTAACCGAGGACGTTCTGTCGCACTGGCACCGGTTGGTGCTGAGCGGGCGCAGCGACGTCGAGGCGGTCGGACGCTACCGCGAACACGAAGATGCGATGCAGGTGGTTTCGGGCGTGCTGCACAAGCCGACCGTTCACTTCGAAGCTCCGCCGTCGAGCGCGATGGCGGATGAGATGGCCCGGTTCCTGGAATGGTTCGCCGCGAGCGGTCCTGCCGGCACGGCACCCCTGCCCGCCCTTACCCGGTCGGGCCTCGCCCATCTCTACTTCGTCAGCGTCCATCCTTTCGAGGATGGCAATGGCCGCATTGGCCGGGCGATCTCTGAGAAGGCGCTGTCGCAGGCAATCGGGCAGCCCAGTCTCATCGCCTTATCGCAGACGATCCAGCGCAGGCGCTCGGCCTATTACGATGCGCTCGAAGCCGCCAACAAGGTCAACGAGGTCACCGACTGGCTCGTCTATTTCGCCGAGACGGTACTGGAAGCGCAGGCGCACAGCCTGGCTCTCATCGATTTCCTGCTCGCCAAGACGCGGTTCCACGACAAGTTTCGCGGACGACTCAATGCGCGGCAGGAAAAGGTCATCGTGCGCATGCTGCGCGAGGGCCTTGATGGCTTCAAGGGCGGGCTTAGTGCTGCAAACTACGTCACCATCGCCGACACCTCGCGCGCGACCGCGACGCGTGACCTGCAGGAGCTGGTGGCGATGGGCGCACTTGGCCAGACCGGGACCCTCAAGTCGACGCGCTACCATCTGCTGATCGACGCGGAACGCCCCTCATCCAACATCGCCGCGCCCATCTAACAGCAGTGATGTTAAATGAGCGCGGGGGTCAGGCCTGCCCGGCGATGCTGGCGATGATCGCCTCGGCCCGGTCGAGTGGCACGAACACCCGCGTCTTGTAGGCGATGATTTCGGTGAAGCAGCCCATGGCCTTGAGCTCGGGAATGCGCGCGGCTTCGGCATCGACGATCTCGATCCTTCGGGAACCGTTCACCCGGGACGTCCGGATGGTAAAATTGAGGGGATGCGGCGCCTTCCACGTGCCCCCACCGAGAATGGCGGCGGCAATCTTGGTCGGATCGGTCTGCGCCTTGCGGGCAACCCCAAGCTTCTCGAGGGTCGCATCGACGTAGAGGTCGTGGACATGGCGGCCGAGCCAGGAGGCGCCCGACTTGTCGACGATGCGGTTGACCGTGAGGTCTTCCTTGGGAAGCGCGCCCCAGATTGGCAGGAGCAGGCCGGTCGCGAGATAGACGGTCTCTGTGACCAGTTGGCTCTCGTCGGCGGCGTATTCCTCTTCCCACAGCGCGCTGAACCGGGACTTGGTGACGGGCTCCCAGGCGGACTCGTCGAGACGGTCAGCGCGGAGGTACTCGCTGCGCAAAGGCCGCACGAGTTCGTAACGGCGGATCATGTGGCCCTCCTCGTCCATGTGCGAGGGCGCCGCGATGCCGAGCGCAACCTTCCCCGACTTGTCATTGCGCAGAAACAGCGGCTGTTCCTCATACGATGCCATTTTGAGCACGCGCTCGAGCGAGAGGACCTTGCGCCGCTGGGTCAGCGACAGCTCAAGCAGGTGCGAGGTCGCGCCGGTCACGGGGTCGGTCCGGATCACCGTGTCGGACAGCACCTCGCAGGCCTCGACCGCCACGGTCTCGACGCCGATGTCGAAGGTGCCGGCTTCCTTGGCTGCGGAGACGCGGGTTTCAACAAGGGTGAGGAACTCGTCGAAGATGGCGTTCTGGACGGCGATCTTCATGGCGAGGATGCGGTTGAGCCAGCGCTGGATCGGCGGCAGGTCCTCGCGCAGAATCCCGTCCTGATCGGTGAGCTCAAGCCCGCTCATCCGTTGGAACTCGGCCAAGGTCGTGCTCTTGAGCTTGGCGGTTGCGAGCAGGCCGTACCAGTCGTGCAGCGCGTGCTTGGCATAGATGCTCTCGAGGTTGTCGCTGGCATCGAACATGCCCTGCCCGCCGGTCTGGCGCTGGCCGCGAGTAAGCGCGCCCAGTGCGTCGAGGCGCCGGGCGATCGTGCTGGTGAACCGGGCCTCGCCCTTGCAGTCGGTGGTGACCGGTCGGAACAGCGGCGGGCAGGCCTGATGGGTGCGGTGGGTGCGCCCCAGCCCCTGGATCGCACGGTCCGCGCGCCAGCCAGGTTCGAGCAGGAAGTGGACCCGGCGCTGCTGGTTCCTGGCATCAAGACTGGCGTGATAGCTGCGGCCCGTGCCGCCCGCATCCGAGAACACAAGTATGCGCTTGGCCCCGGTCATGAACGCGGTCGTCTCGGCAAGATTGGTCCGCGGCGAACGGCTCTCGAGGCGCTGCTGGCCCGAACCATCCCGGACGAGGCGTTTGCTACGCCCGGTGACCTCGGCCACCGCAGTCACGCCGTAGTGCTCCAGCAGGGCATCAAGCGCGGTCGGGATCGGCGGCATCGCGCAGATATGCTCGATCAGGTCTGCGCGCGTAGCCTCGGCCTGCGGGTTGTGGACCGGATTGCCTGCCTCATCCCACATCGGCCGCGAGCGCACGTCGCCGAGCTCGTCGGTGTATTCTTCCATCTGCCGGGTCGGGAAGGCCCGGGTGAGGCAGTCCACGATCGCCTCCCTGGGCGAAAGGTCCAGTTCCAGCGCTTCGCGCTCGTCGGGATCGAGCTCATTTAGGCGCCGATTGAGGATCGATTCCGCCGTGCTGACGAGTTGGACGACCACACTTTCGTCGTTCGCCAGATGCTCGTCGATCGCGGGATAGATCGAGGGCAACTTCAGCGAGAGCAGCACCTGGGCAAAGAACCGCTGCTTCGTCCCCTCGAACCGGCTGCGGGCCGCCGCCTTGGCGCCGCTGTTGAGGGTTTTGTTCTCAAGCCCATCGACGATCCCGGTGAGTTCGAGTGCAGCCTCGAGGTTCTGGTGAATGATCGTCCAGGCCTCGCAATAGGTGTCGTAGACCGCGATCTGCTCCGGGGTCAGATCGTGGCGGAGGATGTCGTACTCGATCCCAGCGAAGCTGAGCGCCCGGGCGAGGTAGAGCCCGGAGGCCTTGAGGTCGCGCGCCACCAGTTCCATCGCGGCAATGCCGCCGTCGCGGATCTCGCTGATGAACTGCTCGCGGTTCGCAAAGGCCGTGCCCGGTCCCCACAGGCCAAGTCGGACCGCATAAGCAAGATTGTTGACGTCCGATGCGCCGGTGGCCGAGGCGTAGAGCACCCGGGCGCGGGGCAGTGTGTTCTGGAGCAGCACCCCGGCAATGCCTTGGAGGGAGCCCTGCTTTTGGCCAAATGCCCCTTCCCCGCCCGCAACGCCGCCCATTTCGTGGGCCTCGTCGAAGACGATCACGCCTTCGAAGTCTTCGCCGGCCCAGCGGACGATCTGGTCGAGCCGGGTATCCTCGACGCGCGAGCTGCGCAGCGTGCCGTAGGCAACAAACAGGATGCCCTCGGGCGCGGTGATCTCCTCACCGATCTTCCAGCGGGCAAGGTCGAGAATGTCCGACGGCAATCCGCCGATCGCCGTCCAGTCGCGCTGTGCGTCCTCAAGGAGCGGCGCATTCTTCGAGATCCAGATGTGGCGGTGATTGCCCTTGAGCCACTGGTCGAGAATGCAGGCCGCAGCCTGCCTCCCCTTCCCTGCCCCGGTGCCGTCGCCAAGGAAGAACCCCGTGCGGTAGAGCTTACCCTCAGGATCCTCCTTGAGCGCAACCTCGCCGGCGGGATGGCTGAAGCGGCCATGAAGGTCGCGGCTCCAGGCCTCGCCCGCGTAAATCACGGTTTCAAGCTGGGCGGCGGACAGCAATCGCGCGGTCACCGTGCGTTCGGGCAAAGCGGGCACGTAGCCGGGTTTGGGCGCGGCGATCGAGGCCATGGCGGCGGATTCGACCAGGTGCGTCGGGTGTTCGCCAGCTTCCGCGATCACCACGCGTGAAGGCCGGTAATCGGCATAGACCCCGCGCTGCTCGCCCATCGCGGCGGGTTCGGCCAGCACTTCGTATGCGACGGGACGGACCTCATTGGTATTTGCCGCCCGCACGATCACGGGCCGGGCTGGGCCGGTCTTCACCGAGCGGAACAGGCTGAGCTTTGGTCGGGGCGCTGCCGCCTGCGTCGGGTCGCGCAATGGCGCCCGAGGCGGCAGGGTTGGCAGCGCGGCGAAGAGTTCGCCGACCGAACCGCGATTTATCGTGGATACGCCGATCTCGCCTGGCATCTTGTCGATCACCAGCACGCGAACGGCGATACCGGTGCCGTGCTTGGCATAGCCGCCCTTGGCCAGACGAAGCGACAGGACGACCCGCGCACCTTCGAGGGTGCGCCGGAAGGTTTCTTCGTACCTGGCTGAGGGCGAGAACCAGTCCGGCATGATCGCGACGATCCGGCCTCCAGGCAGCAGATGGTCGAGGGCGGCCCGCAGGTGTCTGGCGGCAGTGTTCTGATCTTGCCCACGTGATTGCGACACCGAGAACGGCGGGTTCATCAGGACGGCGCTTGGCCGTTCAGTTCCGGAGAGCAGCGCGCTGAGTTTTGCGCCGTCGTGGCGGTAGACCTTCGTTCCCGGAAACACGGCCTCGAGCAGGTCGGCGCGGGTTGCCTCGAGTTCGTTGAGTATCAGATCCTTGGCCGCGCCCTTGGCAAGCGAAGCGATGATCCCGGTGCCTGCGCTCGGCTCAAGCACCACGTCATCGCTCGAAAGCCGCGCCAGATGAACTGCAAGACGGGCCAGCGCCGGCGGCGTCGAAAACTGCTGAAACTGGATCTGGTCCTCGCTGCGTACCGTGTGGGTTGGCAGTTCTTTCGCCAGCGCCTCCAGCGTGGCGATCGCCGCGCCGACGTCCATGCGGCTGACAAGCTCGGGAATGGCGAGGGAGAGCGCGACTTCCAGCGCTTCGAAACTGTCACGCTGCTGCCAGGCACCTGCTGCGTCACGGCCGCCAGCACTTTCGGTCATGGCTTGGCTCAGAGCGGCGCGGTCGATCGGAACAGCGAGGAGCAGCTTGGCGGCAAGTGTGCGCGCAGCGCCGAGAATGGCGCTCGCGCGCGGAATCGTTGTGGTCATGCGGAGAACTCCTGAGCTCGTGCCGATCAGCGGCACACCCGCTCCAGCCCCCCTCCCCTCACCGCTTCAGGAGCTGCGCCCAGTCGTTCATGCGGAAAGGCGGCCATTCGGTCTCGATTGCAAGGCCGGGGCGTCGGTAGGTTTCGGCTGCGCGCTCGCGCGCGCGCCTGCCCTCGGCGTCGTTGTCCGCCAGCAGGATCACGGTTTCGACGGATGCCGGGATATCGACCTGGTGGAAGCGCTTGGCGCCCATGGTCGCCCAGGCCTGGATACCCGTGAGCGAGGTATAAGCAGCCGCAGTCTCGAACCCCTCGCAGATGCCGATGGTCTTGCCCGGCGGGCCGTTGGTCCATGCAGCGCCGATAGCCTGGCCGAGGACGCGCTTCTCGGTGTAGTCCGCTGTCGACGGATCGAGGAAAATCCGCTGGATCGCGGCGATCGCGCCCGCCTTGCGCATCGCGACGAGGAGTGCCGGCTCGAAGCTCGCAAGCATCCCCTTCCCTCGTGGACACCGGGGATGAAAGCGCAGGTCTTCGAGGGGTGCCCATATCTGGCGCACCTCGCGCACATATCGCTCCGCCAGAGTCGCTTCGATTGGTCGACCGGCTTGCCAGATTGCGAGGTGAATTCCCGTGCTGCGCTGGAAGCTGGGGGTCATGCCAGAGGCATCGACCGTCGGCAGGTCTGCGATGCGTCGAAGAGCTCTGATTACGTCCCGGCTGTCGCAACCTGCATGGCACGTTACGAGAATGGCTCGATCACCTTGGCGGATGGATAGAGATGGTGTTCTGTCGGCATGGCAAGGGCACCGACACATCGCGGTATTACCGGACCAATTGCCCCCGATGCGCCGAACAAGACTGCGTAGGTCGGGACTGGGATTGTTGTTGACGATGGGCATGACTGCCCAGTTCGACCCTACTCCCCTCCCCCTCGTCCTGCGCTTCAGCCTAACCGAAGTGCTCGGAAATCATCGGTCAGCCAGCATCCGAATTTGCGCGTCGCTCGGCATAACGAATGACAAAGGCTTCCCAGACTCTCAACCACTCGGCATCGGTCCGCTCTTGTTTGATACCGGGAAAGCCGGTGCGGAATGCGTTCGCCATGGTATCGACGCACCAGGGCTTACCCTTCTCAAGGCCGATTGCTCGGAACTTTGTTTCCCTTTCGCCATAGGTCAGGCTGCCTGCTGGGAAAGGGAATACGGGCTCGGAGACCTTGATGTTCCGGACAGTCGACCGAGGAGCTTTGGTGACCGATGATCTCGGTGCGGTTTCCGGGGCCGGAGCGCCCAGCAACCGCAAGTGCGGGCCAACGAGCTTCCGCTCTAAAGGTGCCGGCGAAGGCCGCAGCACTACTTTCCTGCCGCTGAAATCAACGTCGGCGTTCGGGTAGACAGCGGAGACCAATTGCATTGTTTCGCGCACGGTCTGGCGGAAGCGTTTGCTGTCGGCGTCGTTGCCCAAGTGCTTGGCCAACTGGTCCCAAGATATTACCTGGCCTCGATCGCTGCTGATCCGCGGGAGCCTGTACGCGAGGTAGGTATAGAGATCGAGCGCTGTGGGTGTGCCCTTGAGCTCACGGATTGCAATCTCGTTCAACGGAACGGCGTGGTCGATAAGGTGACTATAGAACGCCTCGGACATCCGGATTTCGCGAGCAAACGCCCCATTTTTTTCCAGCGAGCCGGCGTATTCGTTTGAAATTTTTACGTCTCGCACGGCGAATGCGTTGTCGCCAGCGTCGTTGCCTTCCCAACGGATTTGCCATTCACACGCAAGGAGCCGATCGACTTGCTCGCGCATCAGATTGGCCGTTCCCCGTGGGCCATATGAGACGGTCTGGTAGCCAAGGCGGCGCATCCATTCCGTGAAATTACGCCCCAAATAAACGTCTCGCGATCGCTTTGTGACGGCCTGAGAAAGCAGATAGATCAGCGCAACGCGTGGATAAGCTCCATAGGGCACACCAACGCTTCGTAGCACGGGCTTACCGTCCACCGTCTGGAGAACCGGCCGTGGATTGATGGCCAGTGCATATTTTCCGTCTTCGCGAAGAATCGGTAGAGTATCGTCCTTCGGTCGCTTGGTCGGCAACGACATGGCGCACAATGCGGAATGCAGAAATGCCGGAACGGGTTCTTCGTCCTGGACGCGAAGGAAGGCATCCATCGTGAGTTGAGTGCCGGCAGACTGCGCTAAGGAGCGAACTCGCTCTTCACCGCCGCCTAGCATTGCTAGGGCGTATTGATGTCCGATTGGACGCAGTGTGTCTCCGCTCATTGAACCGTCCCTTCCCGACTCATTGGAGCCTCGGGTTGGTCGTTAAACAACAGGTTTGAGCTTCGAAAGCAAGGCCATTGGCAGTTTCGACGGGTTTCCGGGCCTCAAACCTCCAAGTCGGCCGATGATCTCGGAGCGGTTTGGAGGAGCGAAACCAAATCCAATCTCAATTTTGAAAAAAGCGATTCGCGAATCGGTTTTTCTAGGAGATTCCTTTAGTAGGTATGGGCTCCGAGATCATCGGTCCAAAGGGAACCGAGATCATCGGGGAAACGCACTGAATTCATCGGCTTGCACCGAGATCATCGGTGATTGTCCACAGCCGGGTCAATTCGGCTGTGAGGGCGCCCAGCGGACTATGGGGTTGTCGCCTCCTAGCCACCTCGCGGGACCCGACATCATCGGTCTGAGTCCCTAAGTGCTGCATCGAGCCGGCTCCTGATTCGCGAAAGGGCACGGAGATCATCGGTCAATTTGTAAGGTTGGTGGCCGAAGTTTGCTCAAAACTGCCAAGAGTGCTAATTGGCGCCCTCAATCTCACAAAGCGGTGATCATGGCTACCGACGCAGCGCTCGACGCACAACCCGATGAACTCTTGGAAGACGGCCTTGGCAATCTGCACCGCAAGGCCCTCACCATCCTGAAGCGTATTCGTGACGGTGCGCTCGATCCGGAGACCGGGCAAAAGGTTGGCCCGTCGTATTCCATTTCGAAGGCGGCCTCCCTTGTTGGGCGAACAGCGTCTGCAATTCGCGAAGCTGAGCGTGATGGCCGCCTCCCCCAGCGCGACCGAACCGCTTCTGGCCACCGGGTCCAGTACTCATTGGAAGAATTGGATCATATGCGTGCCGTTTTTGGCACTCGCCCGTGGCGCGCTCCGACGGACACCCCGGCGGTCATCTCCGTCTCGAACTTCAAAGGGGGCGTAGGCAAGTCGACTGTGGCTCTGCACCTCGCACAGCACTTTGCCATTCACGGCTACAGGGTACTGTTCATCGACTGCGACAGCCAAGCCAGTTCGACGATGATGTTTGGTTATCGGCCGGATGTCGATCTGACCGAGGATGATACCCTTTACGGCCACTTCCATAATCCTGAACTGTTGGGTGTTCGTTCGATCATCCGGAAGACGCACTTTTTCGGGCTCGACCTGATCCCCGCCAATCTCAAGCTCTACAATCTAGAATACGAGATCGCCGGCTACCTGGCACAAAATCAGAACTTCGACATCATCGACATGATCGCCGAAGCCATCGATACGGTCGTCGATGACTACGACATCGTCATCATGGATCCGCCTCCGGCGCTTGGCATGGTTTCGATGGCAGTGCTGCAGGCGGCTAATGCGATGGTAATTCCTGTGCCGCCGAGCGTCATCGACTTCGCATCGACCGTGTCGTTTATCGACATGGCGCGCACAACGATGAAGCAGCTCGAGCAGCTCGCGAAGCGGGTGAAGCCGGCCTACAACTTTATCCGCCTCGTTGGCAGCAGGGTGGATGAAAGCAAGTCTATGCACCGCGAGATTCTTTCGATGATGCGGCAGGTCTTCGGCGGCTCGATGGCGACTTCTGTCCTCAAGACCAGCGCAGAAATCGACAATGCCAGCTCACGCATGAAGACGGTCTTTGAACTTGATCGACCGGTCACGTCCCATGAGGTTCACAACCGGTGCATGAAACATTTGAGCGACGTTTGCAGAGAAATCGAGGCGGATGTCATTCGGTCCTGGGCAAGCAGGGCAGGGGAGGCGGTCTAGGGCCGTTGCCACGTGGCAACAAAGACATAATACGGTGATAAATCAATAATTAAGCGCATGTTTTGAGAAATTGGATTGGTGCGACAGGGCGAGATTTTACTGGCTGAACGATGAATGTTGCCACGTGGCAACGTGCGAAGATTCAGGGTAAAATCGAGGCGCGGGCAAGGGCTTGTTGCCACGTGGCAACAAGCGGCCGCCAAATGTGATTTGAAAGGTTTGGAGTAGGTGATGGCAAAGGGTAACCGGGGCTTCGGCAGCAGTTTGACAGAGGGGCTCGACGACGAGATCGACGTCGGCAGCCCTGCGCCATCGGAGAGCATTATGGCGAGCCGTAGTCAGAGCCTCGCGAGGATTGCTGCCGGCAAAGTCGTCACGGATCGTACCGAGTGGGTCGACCCAACTCGCTGTCGTCCCTGGCGTCTGCATAACCGCGATCTGGACCACTTGAACGAAGAGAGTTGCCGCGATCTCATCGACGCATTCCTCTCCGCTAAGAAGCAGCGCATTCCCGCGATCGTACGCCGCCTCAAGGATGACCCAGACTACGACTTCGAAATCATCGCGGGCGTAAGGCGATGGTGGACCGTTCAGTGGCTACGCGAGCATCATCACCCGGAATATGAATACCTCGTCACGATCCAAAACGTTTCGGACGAGGAAGCGTTCAGGGTTTCGGACATCGAGAACCGGTCGCGCAAAGATATCTCTGACTGGGAGCGGGCAAAGGAATATTCCCGGGCGTTGGAGGAGTTCTACGATTCCAACCAGAGCGAAATGGCAGAGCATCTGAAGATTTCGCGCTCATGGCTCAGCCGCCTGCTCGATGTGGCGCGGTTGCCGGCCGAGATCGTGAACGCCTTTCCTGACACGCATGGCATCACGGTCCGCATCGCAAGAGACATCAAGCCACTCACTTCAGAAAAGCGCACCCTGGATCTGATGGTCGCAGAGAGCAGGGCCATTGTTGCTGAGCGCGACGATCTCGGAATGGCTATGCCCGCTCCGGAAGTGGCAAAGCGTCTTATTCGAGCCACTGTCGCCCCTGCAAAACCTGCTGGGGGCGACGTCGAAGTGAAGGGCGCCGCTGGCAAGGTTATCTTGCGCTATGTCTATTCATCGAGGAGCGGATATACCTTCAAGGTGCCTGCGCGTAGCGGCGCTTCGGCAGCTGAGGTCTTGAAGGCCATTGAGGCTATCCTGACGTCCTGACCTTTTGGGGGCGTTGTCCAAGATCATTCGGTGCGTCGATCGTCCAATTCGCCTGGGGGTGGATCGGGACCAAAGGGCAGGGAAGGGCGGTCTCGTTCGCCTGCGCGGATGAGGCGGCGCATTTTGCCCGCCGACTGCTGCGCCGCCGGGCGTCTGCGCCCAAGCGGATCGGCGTGCTCTACCGCGAGGTCGCGTTGGCACCGTAGGAGGCCTCAGGAGCCTCTGTGAGCGCCTTTGGGGGTCACGGCATGGTCTCCGGGGCGCAGCGTTACCAGATCGGCTTTCTCGAGCGCCATAGCGGCCTGTGAAGCGGTGCGGCGGGTCACGCCGAGCGCACGGGCCAGTTCGGCGCGGGTGAGGGGGCCGATGCCTCCAATCAGCTGCCACATCGCCGGCGCCTGCGACGAGGCGTAGAGGCCTGCGAGGCATTCTTCCCCGCGCGCAACCATGGACGTGACGGCGGCGAGGTCCGTTGCCACGTCACTGGCCGCAACGCCGATCGCGCCCGCCAGCAGGGCGGGGAGGGGGCGTTCGGCCTCGGCGCGGAACAGCGCACGCGGGGCGAGCCCGGCGAGCGCCAGTGGCGCCGCGCCGAGGGCGAACAGCTGCGGGCGCATCGCGGCGGCCAGGGAGGCGGCCCAGGCGCTCCCGCGCGCGGCAAAACGCTGGAACACGCGGCCCTCGATCAGCACCTCCTCGCTGCCGCCCTCAAGGAAATCGACCTCGTCCTCGCGCAACTGGACGATCCATTCAGCCAGCGTCGCCAGGGGGTCGCGCGCCGGCAACAGCCCATCAAGCCGTTCGAGCGCGCGGTCAGCGGCCGCATAGGCGCTCGAGAAGCTCTCGCGCGCGTCCTTGGCCGCCAAGGCGAGCCGCGCGGCGCGGGCGAGGGGAGGGGGGCCGCGCCGGCCGATCCACGACAGGAAATCCTGCCGTTCGGCCGCGTACCACGAGCGGGTCAGTTCGGCCGCTTCAAGCCCCGGATTGTGCTCGGGGCCTTGGTTTTCCTGAGGAAAGTCTGTCGCCTGCCAAAGAAGGCTGCAAGCACAAGAAATCACTTAGAAACAGTTGGATACAACGCCAAGATGGCAGCAATCTATGACGCGCGTACTAATCCGATTGCCTGCCGTGCCATAATAGATGACATTAGACGCGAAATTTCTGGTGGAATCAGCATCATGATCGAACGCAAACCGCCGGCTTCGGCTCGTCGTTCAGAAGCTGCATTGGCAACAGGCGCGGCGCTGTACCCGGCGTTTCGTCAATACGTCCCGCTGGATGCACCTTTGACGGCGCAGGCGGTGGCGGCAATTTCGACCGCAACCGGGCTCAAGGAACGGCGAATTCGCGAGCTCGCCCGGCGGTTCCGCGAGCACCCCGTCGCAGAATCGCTGGCGTCGTTGCCGAAGGGGCCTAAACCGGGGAGCCGACGCGGTGGCCAAACTGTGCTCGCCGCGATCGATACGCTCATTGGCGAGATCCACCTGCGCAAGGCGGGGGCGAGCATGAAGGAAACAGCGCGTCAGGTTCGCGGTCTCCTCATCGCCGACAACGGCGATTATCGGTTTGAAGCCAGAGAAGTGCCAAGCGAACGCAGCATTGAGCGGGCGATTGCGACGATATCGGAGCCGGTGCGGGCACGCACCACGATGGGCTCCAAGACGCGCAGTGCGCATGAGCCGCACGCGGGTGAGTATTCAAGCCGGGGCTTTCTCGACCTCGTTCAGATGGATCACACGCGGGCCGATGTAATCCTTGTCGACAGCGTGAGACGCAAAGAGCTGGGGCGCCCTTGGGTGACCTTGCTGATCGAAGTGCAGACCCGATGTATCCTTGGCTTCTATGTGAGCTTTGGGGACCCCTCGATATTTCGATGCGGGCGTGCGATCGCCAATGCGATCCTGCCGAAGCATCGCCTTTTGCAAGCACTACAGCTTGATGTCGACTACCCAATGCATGGGCTATTCAAACGGCTACACGCTGACCATGCGGCACCGCATCGTGCGCAATCCTTTCGGTTTGCGTGCCTTTCCTACGGAATTGATCCGGATGTCCGACCGCGTGGCCCCGCGCATTTTGGCGGCCATATCGAACGCCTGATTGGAACGATGATGGCCAAGATGCGCTTGTTGCCCGGTGCGACCGGAGCAAACGCCACCAAGCGCGACGGTTATGACGCTGGGGCGGCCGCTACGATGACCATCGATGAGTTTGAACGCTGGTTTGTTCGGGCAATTTGTCTCTATCACGCCGAACCTCACGCAGGGTTGGGCGGTTTGGCGCCGGCGCAGGCTTGGGCCGAGGAGGCGAAGCGGCATGGGCCTTTGGTGCCGCTCGGCCTCGACGAAACGGCTCTCGTCCGCCGTTTCCTGCCGTGGGTAGAGCGAACCGTGAAGGCCTACGGAATCCAGATTGGCTATCGTCGGTACTGGCACGCCAGTCTTGCATCGCGGATCGGCCAGAAAGTCATGGTACACTTCGACGAACGAACCATTCAGGAGGTCTATCCGGAAGTGAAGGGTGGCTTCGTTTCGGCTGCGGTTGTCGGGCAGTATCCTCATGTCAGCCTGGCGGAATGGGAAGCCGAGCGGGACGAACGATCCCGGGCCGGCAGGGCCTATCAAGATAACGGTGCGCGGGCCGAAGCCGCGCGCCTGATCCATGCCAATCGCAGCGATGTTCTCTCTGCAACTGCTAAGACCCGGCGCGCCCGTGAGGCCCGAAAACGAGCGGAGCGCGAGGGAACATCCCATTCGCGCGTACCAGCGCAAGCCACGGTGGAACCGGCGCCGAATTGGCTTCCCGTTGCGGAGTTGGGGGAAGAAACATGGCTGAAACGTATCGAATGACTGCCCCTGTGCCTGGCGGTTCGGCGCTGTCGCAGGCCTTCTGGATCGATTTCGACGAAGCCCGCCAGCATGTCGAGACCCTGGTCGAACTTGCCCATGACGGACCCGACGAACGTCCGACCTGCGTGGTATTGGTTGGGCTGTCGGGCATGGGCAAAACCTCGATTCTGCGGGAGACACAGCGCCGGATTGCCCACGATTTTCCCGAGCCGCTCGTCACTGACGATGCCCGCTATCAACCGATGCTGCGAACCGTCATCCCTTCGGGTTCGACCTCACTCAAGATCAACCTGACTTTGCTGTGGAAGCAAGGCTGGCCAATCACCGGCAAGACTCATCGCATTGCAGACCTTAAGGTGGTCGAACTTTTGCGGCGCCAACACACCCGGCTCATCGGGATCGACAATGTTCATGCGATCCTCACCGCAAGCGGGCGGGCGCGGCGCGATACGCTTGATGCATTCCGCTTCCTGATGAGCGAGGGCAATGTACCGATGGTGGTTGCAGGGCTCGACGTAGCTGCCGATATCTTTGCAGAGGATGTTGAGCTTGCCTATCGCTCAATCATTTTGCGGCTGAAGCCCTGGCCACAGGGAGCGCCGACGCAACGTCTCATTCGGGTACTCGGGCAAGGGATGGGATTGATCGAGCCGGATCGCCTCGCCGAGCCGGAGGTCGCCGCTTTTCTCTGGGAACAGAGCCTTGGGGTGACCGGAAACTTCAAGCGCCTGCTGCACTGGGGCCAGAAAGTGGCCTATCGACATGGCCGGGCACGCGTGGAATTCGCGGATATTCGCGCGGCGGCGGTGTTGCTGCCGAACTATGCGGCGCGATGACCGTACACGCGTTGGAGCCGCAACCGCTGGCGTTTCGGGTCCGCCCGCAGGCCGACGAGTGCTTTGATTCGTGGATTGACAGGGTCGCGGCCGCGCACGAAACCACGCGACCTGCGTTGTTTCGACACCTTGGCCTTGAAACGGGGCTTGCCAGTATGGATCTGGCCCGTGGCACATGCGGCTTGGCCAACGAGCAGTACTTCGCCGTGTATCAGATGATCGGTCAGTTAGCCTGGGCGGTTCAGATCGAGCCACAGCAGGTCGAAGGCACCTTCCTCAACGTCGAGGCTTCGGCGGTGTTGCCGCGCCGCCAGCGCCAATATGTCTGTCCGCGCTGCTGGCAGCAGGCCTGGCAGGATGGCCGGGCGCCGATCATCCGCAAGGAATGGATCTTGCGTATGAGCTGGCGGTGCCGACACCATGATTTCCCGCTTTGTCGGCTGCCTGCGGTGGAGGGGATGATGTCGGAGCGCGCCAGGCGCGCCTGGATAGACAGAGCGCTGGCAAAAGCTGAGAACTTGCGCCAGGGGTTGGATTATCGCCCTCGGCTGATCGAATGGAACGCGGAGGGCCTCGACAGGCTCGTTCGCGCAAGCCGGAAGCGCTGCAAGGGCGAGAAGCAAGCGTATGTGGATCGTTTTCAGGCGAACCTGTTTCACTTCGCGCGCGATCGGATCGCCATGCTGGCGCTCGCGCACAGCCGTTTGGGCAAGGCAACGTGGGGGTTCGAACGGTTGGTCTCGTTGGACCTGCCCGAGCATCCGAGGCGGGAGGCGATGACATTGCGACCTCCGACCCCGTCGCCGCGAAGCTGGCGCATCGGCAAGGGGCGGGGGCCATTGCGACGCTATGACGGTAATGTCCTCGACCTGGTGATGACCTATGCCCATCTGCGGGTGCGCCGCGATGCGCATGGCTCAAGTTGAATCACAATTTGGCCGATTTACCTCGGGAGGGGGACAATCCGGGTCTGGCTTGGTGGTGGAATAGGCGACTATGCCGAAATTTGCCCAGAGAAGCCCGTGGGGCGCATTTACGGCATTTGCATATGCTGACCTCACCAGCGGTTGTTTTGGTGCTGTAAGGGTGGTTTCCGGAGATCTCAATTTTATCCGTGTCGATCAGTAATCTATTGGATATTCCGCGTGATATGCCTGCCAAGGCGCGCCATGCGCGCCTCAATCTCGGCCATTTCGGCATCGAACGCGGCCAGAACCGAATCGAGCGCAGGCGAGGGGACCGGAGGCAGGCGTGGGCGTCCGCGCGCGGTGGCAACCAGGCCTAGCGCCAGTGCGACGTCGCTCGTGACATAGGAGCGCCAGGTGCCGCGACCGGATGTTTCGACCAGCAGGCCGAGACGGGTGGCGCGTGACAGCAGCTTGCCCGCACCCGAGATGGTGAGATCGAGCAGCGGCGCAAGCGAGCGCGCGGCAAGGCAGGGGCGGGTCAGTGCGATGCGCCCCAGGTCGGCGAGCTTGCCGGGACGATGCTCGGTACTGATTGTCGCCCCACTGCGCTGAACAACATCCTCGAGACGTTCGAGCCGGGAGAGCCCGTCCGCGGCCGAGCGACCGAGCTGCTTGAGTAGCCGCATGAGCAGCGCGGGGCGGGCATCGAGTGCGAAGCGCTGGCCGACATCGCCCGCGACGAGGCAGGGGAGGGTGCGCGCCGTGATCCCCATGCGGCGCAGGACTGCTGGAAATGCCAGCCATGGCGTGATCGTCCGATCATGGCGCGCCCAAGTGTCGAGCAAGGTCAGCGCACGGACGAGGGCAGGGGCCTCGTTCCATCCCGCAGGTGGGTCGAAGCTGAAGGGCAGGTCTTCGCGCCAATGACGCCCATCCTTTTCGGTGAGCCGGGCGCGCCAGGGCGCGAAGGCGGAAAACGGATCCCCCACCGTTTCGAGGCGAGGCCGCCCGGCCAGATGGAGACCGCATTGCCAGGAAATAATATCGATTTCCTCGATTTCGTAATTCTGTAGGCGTAGCGCGGCGGCGTAACCTGTCCAGCTCGCCCGCAGATTCCAGGCTGGGGCAAAGGAAGTCGCACAAATCCGCGCATCAAGCCGCCCAATCGCCGCGCCAGCATCGGCGATCGCGGCCACCAGATCGGGCGTCCAAGCGATGCCGGTAAGGGGCGGGGGAGGGTGCTTCACGGACAAATTATAGCCTGACGAGTGATGTTTAGTCCATATGCCGGTTGATTAAGTGTTGATAATGGCTGCTTATCGTAACTACGCAAAACTCAGATTAGCGATTGCATGATTGCATTTTACTAGTTTCCGATGTGAATTGCCGCTATATTAGCGGCGATGGCCACCTCGGCCGCCAACATGGAGTCCGCGCATGGCCAGCGTCACGATCCGCAACCTGTCTGAAGAAACCAAGGGTCTGCTTGCCCAGCGTGCTTCACGTAGGCGCCATAGTCTCGAGGAAGAACTGCGCCAGATTCTCGATGAAGCTGCGCGCGCAGAAGTGGGCAACCCCGATGCGCTCGAGCCGCTCGGCAGCTTCATCGTGCGCATCACGCGGCCAGGTTATGACGATGTCGCCGCCGCGATCGATGCGCAGCGCCAGCGCCCTGATCGAGCGTTGCCGGTCTTCGAATGATCTACCTGATCGATTCCAACGTGGTTTCCGAGTCGATGCGGCCAGCACCCTCGGCTCGTGTGGTGACATGGCTCGATCGCCATGCTGGCAACTGTGCTATGCCGACTGTTGCGATCTTCGAGGTACGTGCCGGGATCAACTCCATGCCACCCGGGCGCCGCCGCGACGAACTGATGGGGGCGTTCGAGCGTATCGTTGCCCGATTTGGTCCGCGCGTCGTGTCCTTCGACCGGCCTTCGGCGGAAATGGCGGCCGAACTGGCCAGCGTCAGTGCCAGCGCTGGACGGACCATGACGACTGGCGACGTCCAGATTGCCGGTATCGCAGGGGCTTACGGGCTCACATTGGTGACCCGGAACGTGAAGGATTTTGCAGCTACCGGCATCGACCTGGTCAATCCTTGGGGCGATTGATGCGGCGACCGATCATCGCACCGCCAGCCCGGCTGCTTGCGGCCCAAGCACCCGACGAGAAAAGTCCTGACATGCGCGAACCCGTCCGCCCTCAAAAATCATCGGTCCGTACCCGAAAGATCGTTCCTTTATCTGTCGAACCAGCAGATCTGATCGGAGATGTGCGCGCACTGGCAGGTGCAGGCATTCGCATCGACGAGGCGCTGCTCGATGCAGCCATGCGTGGCTGGTCCGAAAACACACGCCGCGCCTTCCGCTCTGACCTGACCTTGTGGGGGCAATGGTGCCGATTGCGCCGCGTTGAGCCTGCCGTTGCAAGGCCTGCCGACGTTGCTGCCTGGATCCGAGCCCTTTCCGGTACTGAGACTTGTGACCTCAAAACCCGCGCAATGGCGACGATCGAGCGCTACCTCGTCCATGTGGGCTGGGCTTACCGCATGGCGGGTCTCACCGATCCAACGTCGGACCCCTTGGTCAAGTTCGAGCGCAAGGCGGCCCGTAATCATCTAGGCGTGCGGCAGCGGCAGGCGCATGCCATTCGCTTCAAAGGCGACATTGCCGATCTCGACAGCCCTGCCTCGGGGGTGTGCCTCGCGCACCTGCTCAAGGCCTGCCGCCGCGACGAGCTGGGTTTGCGCGATGCCGCGTTGTTACGCATTGCCTATGATACGGCGGCGCGGCGATCTGAACTGGTGGCGATCAATGTTGCGCACATTGAAGGCCCTGATAGTGAGGGCGCAGGGATCCTTCACATTCCCTCGAGCAAGACTGACCGTAAGCAAGCTGGTGCGCAGGCTTACCTTTCTCCAGCAACCATGATGGCCATCACGCGTTGGTGCAAAGCTTCTGAAATCGACCAGGGGCCGCTGCTGCGCCGGGTCACGACGCATTTTGACGGATCAATCGATGGTATCGGTGCAGAGCCGCTACACCCCAACAGTATCACGCTCATTTACAAGCGGCTTATTCGCCAAGCCTGGGAGAAGGGCTTGCTGGGGCAGATGAGCGAGGCCGAGCTTAGTCGCTGGTGCAAGGCGATTTCGTCGCATTCCATTCGTGTCGGCGTAGCGCAGGATAACTTTGCCGCAGGTGAGGGGCTACCAGCGATCATGCAGGCTTACCGCTGGCGCGATGCACGCACGGTGTTGCGCTATGGCTCAAAACTTGCTGCCAAAAGTGGCGCGAGCGCCAGACTGGCAAAGCGGTTCTCCGATCAGTAGCGCGAACAACACGCCGAATGCCGTGCAGATTGAATGCAGCCCAATATGGCGCGACGATTGGAGTTCAGTGCACGCAATTGCGCTCTACTTTGGCGCCCGACAGTTGTCCCCGGCGTGGTCTATACCACCTTTCACCACCCCGAAACGCAGGCCAATCTCGTCACGACCGAGTTCTCCGACTGGGCGACCAATTGCCCGGAATACAAGGTGACCGCAGTGCAGGTATCGGCGTCCAACGGGCCAAGTGACTGGCAGGAAAACTATGCTGCGCTCACCACCCGCGCGCGCCGCATCGAGGCGATCTGATGGACGAACAGCGGCTTGTAAGCATGGCCAACCAGATTGCCCGCAATCTGGCGGCGCAAGGTGAGGATGCCGCCGTTTCGGCAATGGTCCAGCATATCGTGGATTTCTGGGATCCGCGCATGAAAGCTGCGATATTGCTCGCTGACCCGCAGGGCTTGGATCCGATAACTGCGACGGCGATTTCAAGACTGGGTGTTGATTGTGAAGCAGCGTTGGAGTGGGACCCGCTCTGACGGGAGGTAATGCATTGATTTCTATCCTTATACTGGCGCATGCCGGGGTCCCGATCGGCGCCGATCGGGACCCCGGTCAAAACCAACTTTTTACGGCAATTCAAAATGATAGATCGTGAAGTAGGAGGGGCCCGTTCCAGCGCCGATCCACAGGTTTGTGCGAGCGACAGCGTTACCAACTAGTTTGGGGGCCGGCTATCAAGTTGACCAAGCTGTGGAGCGCAGGAATCGCGCCAACCGTGGGTCGTAAGTGCTACCGCCGCACGTACAAGCCATAGCGAGTGGTCTTGTTCGGGTGAGCGTCATATGGCTGCCAACTCGGTCCCGTCTTCTCGGCCTTCACGGCGGCCAATGCCACCTTGGCCTTGAATATGGGGCTGTCGTTCCGGCGCGGTCGTCTGCTCTCCTGTCACGCGGCATGATGGCCGCCATCAGACAGAAAATCCACTAATCGCCCTGTCCAGAATCGCCGCCCAGCATAAGATTACTCGGCTTGCCATTTCTTGAGTCGATAATCGATTTGCGCGCGTGTGACACCGAGCAGCTTTGCTGCCCGAGCCACATTGTCGTTTGTCGCGGCAAGAGCTGCCTTGATCGCCGCGCGCTCCAAGCCTTCAAGGTTGAGGCCTTGAGAGTTCAGTGCGTCTAGGATTGTCGCGGGCAGACCATCCAGATCATCTGAGCTGTGGGCCAGATTGCCTGCTTCATCCAGTTGCATCAGTCTTTTGGCAGCTTCTGCCAATTGGCTTTGGGGGAAATGGTCAACTTCGATCATTTCCCCTCGCTGGCACATGATAACTGCGCGTTCGATGACATTTTCAAGTTCTCGGATGTTCCCGGGCCAGTTGTGTGCCAGCAGCATCCGGTAGGCTTGCCCCGAAATCCCGGAGACATTTCGATCGTGACGTGTGCTGAACATCTTTAGAAAATGATCGATCAGCATCGGTAGATCATCCGTGCGCTGGCGCAGAGACGGAATCTGTATCGGAAATACGTTCAATCGATAATAGAGGTCGGCGCGGAATCGTTTTTCCTGGACTGCTACTTCAAGATCTTCGTTTGTAGCGGCAATCACTCTGACATCGGCTTGAAGTGTCTTGTTGCTGCCAAGCCGCTCGAATTTATGATTCTGGAGAACCCTAAGAAGCTTGCCCTGCGATGATAGCGAAAGCGTGCCGATTTCGTCGAGAAAGATGGAACCGCCATTCGCTTCTTCAAACCTGCCGGGCCGCGTGGCACCTGCGCCCGTAAAAGCCCCCTTTTCCACGCCAAACAATTCGGCTTCAAGGAGATTTTCTGGAATGGCGGCGCAATTGATCTCCACGAACGGATTCTCGCTACGAGGGCTTCGATCATGGATCTGTCTCGCAAAAACGCTTTTCCCGACGCCGCTTTCACCCAGCAGGAGTACGGTCGCGCGTGTGTCGGCTACCTGATTGACCTTATGCTGGACGGCATTGAACGCGGTGGACCGACCTACAACGATTCCACTTGCATTATGGGCTTGCAGTAAGAGTTCAGGCTGTAAGGAAATCGGACCGGTGGCGGTTGTGGCATCATCTTCGCTCATTTGGAGCGCGGAGTAATAGACCATGTCTTCAGTACTATCACTCCACGCTCCAAATTTTGCGATGCCGCTGCAATGATCATGGCCGCCCGAACAGCATGCAAGCTCTCGGAAATGTACTGGCGCGCCATAACATGTGGTCAAAAAACCAGCAGCATAGCCAACTGTCATCCAGCAGCCCGATTCCGAGTTATGGAAGCGCCGCTCGTCATCGCCGATGCGTTCGATACTGTTCTTCCAAACGAACTCGATGTGGCAGCGCCGCCTATTTTCATCGAGGTCGATGTTGATCACGGCAGCGGCAACCATACCGTGGAGGGTATGCATTTGCCCACCGGTCAGCAGCATTTCCTCCCACGATTGTGCCGGATTTCTCTCAAGTGAGGCCTTGGCGTCGCGACAGCCGGCTGAATAACCGAGCCGCGTTATTAGCGCCCGTGCCTGATGGTAGCCAAGCAACGGCAAAAGTTCGGATCGGAGCTGCGCAAGCCAACTGGCGTGCAAGAGGGTGACCCGGCTCTGGTCCAGCCAGATCAATCCCTCGGGAAGATCAAAGTGCAGCCGTTCGATGAGGCCGGCAATATCGCGCTTCGTAGCCGTCAGGCTCACATTCGGAGTCCATTTCACCGATTCTGAATGGTCCACACGATGCTGGTTCAAGACACCCTCCTCGATGTCGGAATATTCCGAGATTGTGATTATTTGACATCGGAATATTCACAGTTTTTGCGATGCCTGCAAGCTGAAACGACCAATGTCAGACGCAGCCGCGACCGTCGGTGTGCAGCAGGATGGCGAATAGCGCCCATCAAACAGCCATTTTCTGTGATCAAGCCAAGCGGCTGAAAGCACGCTGGCGAAATTGGCACGGTCCTTGCTGATCTCGGTCGGGACAACGCCCAAGTTTCTACTTGGCGCTAAAAAAGAACAATCACTGGGAGAGATCTGATGGAAAATAAGAACGTACGTTCCGGTTGTCAGGCTGCAGGTTTGGCCCTCGCGGTAGGATTGCTATATGCACCTGTCGCATCTGCCCAGGAAGCTAGCACCACAGATCAAGCACCCGATGGAGGCATCGGGGAAATTATCGTCACGGCGCAGAAGCGCAGTGAACGGCTGTCGGATGTGCCTCTTTCCATCACCGCCGCGACGGGAGAACAGTTGCGTTCGCGGGGTGTTACGTCAACGTTCGATTTGGAGCGGGTTGTGCCAGGCTTCACGGCCCAGCAAAGCGCCTATGGCCCACCAGTCTTCACCATTCGCGGCATTGGGTTCTATGACACCTCGACGGGGGTCAGTCCGACCGTCAGTGTCTATGTCGACCAGGTTCCGCTGCCCTATTCGGTAATGACGCCTGGCGCCTCACTCGACCTTGAGCGGGTGGAAGTGCTGAAGGGCCCCCAAGGCACACTTTTCGGGCAAAACTCCACCGGCGGGGCAATCAACTACATTGCTGCGCGGCCGACCGATGAATTCCGCTTCGGCGGAAGCGCCACGTATGGCCGCTTCAACCAGTTTGACGTCGATGGTTATGTGAGCGGCCCGTTGGCGGATGGCGTGAAGGCGCGGCTTGCGGTGCGCCATGAGGACCGGGGTAACTGGCAGTATAGCCAGACCCGCGATGATAAGCTTGGTCGCCGGAATTTCACCGTCGGCCGTCTGTTGCTCGACGTCGAGCCCACCGACAAGCTGACGCTGCAATTCAATCTGAACGGTTGGATCGACAAGTCCGACAGCCAGGCTGCCCAGTTCCTCGCCTATGCACCGACCAACCCGGCAGGCTTTCCTGAAGAGCAGGCGTTCTTCGCCACCGCCGTCCGCGCGCCGAACAAGGCGCGCGTAGCAGATTGGGATCCCGGCGTTGATTTCCGGCATGACGACCGGCTCTATCAGGCTTCGCTGCGGGCCGACCTCGAATTGTCGTCGAGCGTGACGCTGACCTCCATCACCGCTTATACCGATTTCCGCGGACGCAATCCCAGCGACTCCGATGGCGTATCGTTCAACGACCTGTTCTTCTTCATCAAGTCGGACATCGATTCATTCTCCCAGGAACTGCGCCTGGCCGGTGAGGCATCCGGCCTGAAGTGGATGATCGGCGGCAACTATCAGCGCGATACCGCAAACGAAGATCAGGTCGGTCATGCATGGGGCAGCAATTCGGGTATCGCGACGCCGGCCTTCGTCAGCCGCTATCGCGACTTCGTTATCCGCAATGATCAGAAGATCAAGACGGCGGCCGTGTTCGCGAGCGTGGACTATGAAATCGTTCCCAACCTCACATTGCAGGGGTCGATCCGCTACACCGATCAACACCGCAAGGCCAATGGCTGCCTGCTCGACGCGGGCGATGGTGCTCTCGCGACCGTCTTCGGCAACCTCTATAGCCTTCTTCAGACCGTGGGGTCAGGCGTGCCGACAACGGTCACGATTCCGAACGGAGGATGTGTCACTGCCGACGCGACGTTCAATCCTGTGACCAACATTCCCGGGACGCTCAACCAGGACAATGTGTCCTGGCGCGCAGGGCTGAGTTGGAAACCCTCCAACGACCTGTTGCTCTATGCGAACGCGACAAAGGGCTTCAAGGCAGGCAGCTTCGCCGGTGTACCCTCGGTGTCGGTCGCACAATATCTTCCGGTAACGCAGGAATCGGTGCTGGCTTACGAAGCCGGGTTCAAGACGTCGCTGCTCGACCGACACGTTACGCTCGAGGGCGCGGCCTTCTACTATGATTATCGTGACAAGCAGATCTTGGGCTTTGTCGCTACTGGTTTCCCCTTCGGCACATTGCCAAAGCTGGTGAACATTCCCAAGTCGCGGGTAGCGGGCTTCGAATTGTCGACGACCATCCGCCCGGTTGCTGGGCTGAGCCTGCGCGGCGCAGCTTCCTACATCAACTCCAAGGTGACGCGGAACTACCAGACACCCGATTCTGGCGGCACCCTTGTCGATCTCAAGGGCGAAGGGTTCCCTAACACGCCCAAGTGGCAGATTTCGGGCGGCTTCGATTACGAGGTGCCTGTCTCAAGCGCGATCAATGGCTTTATTGGGGCGGATGTGAACTATCGTTCCAAGACGGTCGCGGCCGTCGGCAGCGATCCGCGGTTCGCGATTGATAGCTATGCGCTCCTCAACATGCGTGCGGGCATCAAGAGCAACAACGATAGCTGGCGTGCGGAAGTCTGGGGACGCAACATCACCAACAAGTATTATTGGAACGGCGTTTCGCACGTCGTCGATTCCTTCTCCAAGGTTGCGGGCATGCCGGCAACCTACGGAGTAACGGTGTCGTTCCGATACTAATGTCCCGGTGAAGGCGGCCCTTGGGTGACCCTCTCCACACCCAGGGGCTGCGCTTTCCCATCCGATGCACACCATTGTTGCTGCGCGGAATAGATTTCTCCTGATCGAGGATTGCATGATGTCAACGGAAGCACAAACCAGCCAATACATCGATACGCCGCGTTGGCGATTGCACTACCACGTGGCTGGCGAGGGGCACCCGCTGATCATGCTGCACGGTTCTGGCCCAGGAGCCAGTGGCTGGAGCAACTTCAATCCCAATTTCGCGAAGCTGGCCCAGCGCTACAAAGTCTATCTGCTCGACTTTCCGGGCTGGGGAAAATCGTCCGAATATGACCCAACCGGGGAGAACCGCTTTCTCGCCAATGTCGAGGCGACCCGCTTGTTCATGGACGGTCTTGGTATCGAAAAAGCAGCGCTAGTCGGCAATTCGATGGGCGGGCTTGCTGCAGTGATGATGACCGCACTGCACAACGACCGGGTCACTCATTGCATTACCATGGGCGCAGCGGCACCCGGCGGCCCGCAACTGTTCTTTCAACCCGGTGGCCCGACAGAGGGGCTCAAGATTCTCTTCGCGACATATGCTGATCCAAGCCCCGAGAATTTTCGCAGGCTGGTCAATGTAATGGTCTTCGACCCGGCCTATGCGACCGATGAACTGGTGAACCAGCGCTCCGCAAATGCCCTCGCGAACCCTGCGCATTTGTCCAATTTTCTTAAGGGCGCGGCCGCCATGAATATCGATGGTCTGGGCCAGGACGAGGTTTTCGCGGGCCTTGCACGCACAACTACGCCCTCGTTGCTGATCCATGGCCGCGACGATCGGACCGTGGGCGTGGAGCACAGCATGCGCCTGGCGGGTGTCATGCCAAATTCCAGCCTCATCGTCTTCAACCGCTGTGGCCATTGGGCGCAGCTTGAACATGCAGATCGGTTCAATGCCATGCTTGCAGCGTTTATCGACGCCTGACCGGGCCGATTGGCGCCGCTTCAGGACCTGCGTTCCAAACGCTGACCATCCGTGAAGCACTCCGCCTGCCCTAGGCCGATTACCGGACAAGCAATCCAACTTTGAAGGGTAACCCAAGATGACTTCAGCAGTTCAAAAACCGGCGTATGAAACCGAGGTTCTGATCATCGGCACCGGGCCGGCAGGCGGCACCATGGCCTTGGCTCTGGCCAAAGCGGGCATTCGCACGGTGATCGCCAACCGCTATGGCTGGACCTGCCGGACACCCCGCGCTCATATCATCAACCCTCGGGCGATGGAAATTTTTCATGACCTCGGTGTGATCGATGACGTCAATCTCTACGCGTCGCCTAACGAGTTGATGGGCGAAAACGTGATGTGCCAGAGCCTTGCGGGCGAAGAGTTCGGCCGCCTGCGTACCTGGGGCCATGAGCCCGGCCGCCGCTTCAACTATGCCCTTGGGACCCCGGAAGTCTTCGTCGATCTGCCGCAGAACTATCTGGAAAAAATTCTACTGGGTGCCGCTGCACACAAGGGTGCGGAGGTGTTGCTTCACACCGAATTCGTCAAGTTTGATCAGGATGATGAGGGCGTTACCTCGGTCCTGCGCAACCGGCTGACGGGTGAAGAGTACTCGGTGCGATCAAAGTATCTCGTCGGCGCTGACGGCGCGCGGTCGGCGATCGCGAAACAGCTGAATCTGCCCTTCAAGGGCGATATGGATAAGCTGGGCGCGACCAATATCGTTTTCACGGCCGATCTGACTAAGTATGTCGAGCATCGCCCAAGCTCGATCTACTGCATGTTCACACCCGGAGAAGCACCGGGCGGGTTGATGATGGGGGTCCTGCGGATGGTTCGCCCATGGACCCGCTGGCTGGCAACGACGTTTTTCGACATCAACAATCCGCCCGTGATTGATCATGTCGAAGCACGCCGACTCATGCACAGGTTGATCGGTGACGACAGCATCGACGTTCAGATTGAATCGGTGTCGTTGTGGGCATTCAATGAATGCTGGGCGACCCGGTTTCACCAGGGCCGTGTGTTCTGTGCCGGAGACGCGGTACACCGCCACCCGCCACTGAAGGGTCTGGGTTCGAACACCTCGGTTCAGGACAGCTACAATTTGGCTTGGAAACTCGTCCATGTCCTTAAGGGAATGGCCACTCCGGCGCTGCTGGAAAGCTATTCGCAGGAACGCGTGCCCGTGGCCGAAGAGTTTGTTCCTGCCGCCTTTGGCGCGATGAAATATTACGACCAGGTTGTAGCCGCACTCAATCCTACCTTGTCCGACGATCCCGCCGTGTCCTCTGCCAGCTTTGAAATGCTCAAGGGCGAAAGTGCTGACCTGTCTGCGCGGCGACAACTGCTTCGGGAGGCTGTCGCCGACACCTACCGGACGTATGACTGCCCTGGAATCGAGATGAACCAGCGGTATCAGAGCTGCGCAGTGGTGACGCCTGAAGGCGAGACTGCGCCGCCCTTCTCGCAAGATGCCGAGATTTACTATCAGCCCACCAGCTTCCCGGGCGCTCGCTTGCCCCATGCATGGCTGTTCAAGGACGGATCGAAGATCTCGTCACTCTATGTATGCGGTGGCGGTGAATTTACGTTGCTCACTGGCAACAGCGGGGCCGGATGGCGTGCAATTGCCAAAGCTGTGTCAGACAAACTGGGCGTGCCCATCAAGGTTGTGACCATTGGTCTGGGGCAGGATTATCAGGACCACTATGGTGATTATGCCCGCATCAGCGAGGTCGATGAAAGCGGCGCGCTGCTGGTACGGCCCGACGTCTATATCGGGTGGCGCGCTGGTTCGCTGACGGAAACGGCAGCAGTTGACCTTGAAGCCGCTTTTTCCACCATTCTGGGGCGAGGGGCATCCGGACATGGAGAGCTGAAGGCCAGTGGAGCTATCCAACCCTCGAAGAAATTCGATGAAATGGACAATGCCCTCACGGCAAAATTCACGCCGGCTTCTTAAGGCAATGAGATGAGCGCGAAAGGTGTTGTGGCACGGCAGGTGCCGCGACGCAGGGGCCGGCAATTTTACGCGGCTAGATCAAGACGGGCTTCGGCTTCGGTCAGTTTCTAACAACCCGGCCGCCCCGCGCAACTGTGGCGCAATGCGGGGCGGTCGAGGCTGGATCGAACAGCTGATCGGCGTGGTTCTTCGAAAGGGCCAGCGGTCGATACGCCAAGCAAGCTGAACAACGGGAACTGAAATGCGGACTGCACAGTATGGCGAAATCGGCGAAGCGGCGGATGTCCTCGATATTGTGGACTGCCCGCATCCTGTAACGGGCCCTGGCGAAGTTCGGGTCAGGGTAAAGGCGTCCGGGGTAAATCCGTCCGACGTCAAAATCAGAAGCGGACATATTCCTTCGCCTTGGGGATTTCCACGCACCCCACACAGCGACGGCGCTGGCGTGATTGATGCTGTCGGCGAAGGCGTCGATCCTGCCCGGATTGGCGAGCGTGTGTGGATTTTCAATGCTGCGTGGGGCCGCACCACTGGAACCGCAGGCGAATATGTCGTTGTGCCGGAGAATTTCACCGCACCGCTGCACGACGATATCTCGTTCGAAATCGGCGCTTGCCTAGGCATCCCTGCATCGACAGCTCTGCACGCACTCACCTTAAATGGGGATATTCGGGGGAAAACCGTTCTGGTCGCGGGTGGCGCCGGCGCCGTTGGCCATTACGCCGTCCAGTTTGCGCGGCAACTCGGCGCAGCCAGGATATTGGCCACGGTCAGCAGTTCGGAGAAGGCCGAATTGGCGAGGCTGGCCGGAGCGGATCGGGTTATAAACTATCGCACAGAAGGCACCTTGCAGGTCATCATGGACGCCACAAGCGGCGCGGGTGTTGACCTGATTGTCGAGGTCGATCTCTCGGTCAACGTCGATCTCGATGTTGCGGCATTGGCAAAAGAGGGGCGCCTTGTCGCGTATGGCAGCTCGGAACGGGAGTTCAAGATGCCGTTCTCGAAGTCCATCCTGAAGAATATCGGGTTTGATTTCTTCATCCTCTATCATTTGCCGCAAGCGCGACGTCACGAGATTTGCCAGGGCGTGAATGACCTCATCGCTCAGGGAAATATCGTCCACAATATCGCCGAAGTGTTGCCACTGCATTAGATCGTCAAAGCGCACGAACGGGTCGAGTCTGGCAGTGCCATCGGCAATATCGTTCTTGCGGTCTGAGGGCGGGAGCGCGAGCATGTCAAACTATCGCACAACCTATGATGAGTGGATGGCCGATCCCCTGAGCTTCTGGGCGGCGGCTGCCACTGCAGTGGATTGGATCGCAACGCCAACAGAGAGCGTCGTTGATCCACAAGGATTGGCCAGTTGGTTTGCCGATGGAACGTGCAACGTCTGCTGGAATGCGGTCGATCGGCACGTCGTTGCCGGGCGGGGTGACGAAGCCGCGCTGATTTATGACAGCGCCATTCTCGGCATCAGCAAGACACTGACCTTTTCGCAGTTGCTGGACGCGGTCGAACTGTTTTCGTCGGTGCTGCGCAGCCATGGCGTAGCGAAGGGCGACCGGGTCATCATCTATATGCCGATGATCCCCGAAGCAGTCATCGCGATGCTGGCTTGCGCGCGTCTGGGAGCGGTCCATTCGGTTGTCTTCGGCGGCTTTGCTGCGCACGAATTGACAGTTCGCATCGATGATGCCGAACCCAAAGTTGTCGTTTCGGCATCGTGCGGATTGGAGCCGAACCGGATAATTGCGTACAAACCACTGCTCGACGAAGCCATAGCAAATAGTCGCCATAAGCCCGAGGCGGTAATCGTCCTCCAGCGGCCGCAGCTTTTTTGCGAACTACGCCCTGAACGTGATTACGATTGGAATGCCGAGTGGAGTGCCGCGATTACTCGTGGCGACAGGCCGGAATGTGTCGAAGTGCGAAGCACCGATCCGCTCTATATCCTCTACACGTCCGGTACGACCGGCAAGCCAAAGGGCGTTGTTAGGCAACAGGGCGGCTATATGGTCGCCCTGGTTTGGTCGATGAAGAATGTCTTCGGCATCGGTGCAGGCGATGTCTACTGGGCCGCATCCGATCTCGGCTGGGTCGTGGGACATTCCTATATTACCTACGGCCCGTTGCTTGCCGGATGCGCCACCGTCATCTTTGAAGGAAAGCCTGTCGGCACGCCCGATGCGAGCACCTTCTGGCGCGTGATATCGCAGCACAAGGTGAATTTGCGGTTCACGGCCCCAACGGCCCTGCGCGCAATTCGCAAGGAAGACGCAGGCGGCGTGCTGCCACAGAAATTCGATCTGTCTTCGCTGCGTGCGATTTATATCGGCGGAGAGCGGGGCGATCCAAGCGTCATCAAATGGGCAGAATCTGCGCTGGACGTTCCGGTGCTGGATAACTGGTGGCAGACCGAGACCGGTTGGCCGATGACTGCCAATCCGACCGGATTGGGAACAATCGAAGTCAAGTACGGATCGGCGGCCGTGCCGATGCCTGGCTACGATATCCAGATACTCGATGCAGAAGGCGAACCCGCTCCTATTGGAGAAACCGGATCGATTGCTGTCAAACTGCCCCTGCCGCCTGGTGCCCTGCAGACACTCTGGAACAACCATGGCGGCTTTGAGGAATCATACCTCACTGAATTTCCCGGATATTACAAGACAGGCGATGCTGGTTACATCGATCAAGACGGCTATGTCTTCATCATGAGCCGGACCGACGACATCATCAATGTCGCGGGCCATCGGCTGTCGACCGGTTCGATCGAAGAAGCGATTTCGACGGTCGATCAAATTGCGGAATGTGCTGTTGTCGGAGTTGCCGACGGCATCAAAGGCGAAGTTCCGCTTGTACTCTTCGTTGTTTCAGATGGCGCTTCTGCGAAATCAGCCGAAATTTCCGCCTTGGCAACATCTGCTGTTCGAAGCCGAATTGGATCAATCGCTACTCCGAAGATCATTCTGTCGATTTCGCGACTGCCCAAGACCAGATCGGGCAAGATTCTGCGCAGCACGATCCGGAAAATCGCGAATGGCGAACCATGGACCATACCTCCGACAATCGAGGATCCGTCGGTCCTCGATGAGGTTTCTGCGGCCCTGGCCGGAGTGGGATTGCCAGAGAAATTGGGAACTGAGGGAGAAATCTGATGACTGTTGACCGCCTTGGCTATCTTGGCTTCGACGCGTCCGATGTCGATGCGTGGAGCAGATATGCGAACAATACGCTCGGCATGATGACTGCGGCGAAGGGCAAGGACTCCGACCGCTACAGGCTGGATTCGCGCGCGTGGCGGCTTGCGGTGCACCGCGGCGAAGCGGATGACATTTCCTATGCCGGGTTCGAAGCTGCCGATGCCGCAGCATTCAATTCCACTGCAGAGCGCTTGCGGCAGATGGGCTATCAAGTAACGAACGAAACTGACGATCTCAAGGCGGATCGCGGCGTGATCGACCTGGTGTCGGTTATCGATCCATCGGGTGTCAGGATCGAGGTCTATTATGGCGCCACGGAATTGTTCGAAGTTCCGTTTGTGTCTCCCGCCGGTGTTTCGTCATTTGTTACCGGTGAGCAGGGATTTGGCCATATCGTTCTAGCCACGCCCGACCTCGAAAAATCGATAGAATTCTACGTTGATGGTCTCGGGATGGAGCTTTCCGACATCATCGACTGGGATCTCGGCCCCGGCGGTAAGCACAAGCTTCACTTCTTCAACTGCAACCGCCGGCACCACAGCATGGCTTTGCTGGCTGCCCCGGCCCCCAAACGCATTCATCATTTCATGATCGAGTCTGCTTCGCTTGATGATGTTGGTCGAGCGATTGACCGTATGGAGCGCGACTCTCGAATTCTCCTGACATTTGGTCGTCATACGAACGATCACATGTATTCCTTCTATGGGATCACCCCTTCCGGTTTCGCGGTCGAGTTCGGCTGCGGACCGCGCGACGTTGATCGCTCCTGGTCGGTCGTTCGATATGACAGCACCAGCATGTGGGGTCACAAGTTCATTTCCCCTGAGTGACTGTTCCAAACCAAACACATGAATTTTGAGGAATAAATCTCATGGGAAGCATTGCAACTGCAGGGACTGATAACCCTGAAATATCCAAGTCAGTGATCGCCGCTGGCATTCGCACCAATTATCACGATGTGGGAGAAGGCTCTCCGGTCGTATTCATCCACGGGTCTGGTCCGGGTGTTTCTGCCTGGGCAAACTGGCGGATGATATTGCCAAAAATCTCGCAGCAGAACCGTGCAATCGCCCCGGACATGGTCGGCTTCGGCTTCACGGATCGTCCGGAAAACTTCAAATACGGTGTTGAAGCTTGGGTTCAACATCTTCTGGGCTTTCTCGACGCCCTCGGCCTCGATCAGGTTGATCTTGTCGGCAACTCGTTTGGCGGCGCACTATCGCTGGCTGCAGCGATCCGTCATCCTGATCGGTTCCGGCGCTTGGTGCTGATGGGCAGCGGCGGCATCAAAGGGTCAATCTTGCCAGGGCTCGATGAAGTGTGGGGCTACACGCCCTCGCTTGAGAACATGCGCCGCATGCTCGACATTTTCGCATACAACCGCGATCTTGTAACCGACGAACTCGCCCAGATCCGCTATGAGGCGAGTATTCGGCCCGGTTTCCAGGAATCCTACAGTCAGATGTTCCCGGCCCCACGCCAACGCTGGTTTGACTCGTTGGCATGTCAGGAAGACGACCTGCGCAAACTTCCCCATCAGACCCTGATTGTTCACGGCCGTGAGGATCGGGTCATCCGTGTGGAGGATGCCTATCGCATGGCAAGCCTGATCCGGCGCGCGCAACTGCATGTCTTCGGGGAATGCGGCCATTGGACTCAGATCGAGCAGTCCAGTCGATTTGTTCAACTGGTTGGCAATTTCCTGGCCGAAGCTGCCCCAAGCGAACCCATTCCGCTGAGCTAAGGCGCGATAGTTCGTTCAATCGGAGACGCCTCAAGGCGGCGTCTCCGATTGAATATGCAGCCTTACGCGCGGCCCGAACGAGACCAGCATCATTGCGGATCGGCACAGCCAGGCAGGCCAGACCGTTGGCGACTAGAAAGAGAGAACCATGCTCAAGCCAGATTATGAAGAGCTCGCAAGGCGACTGCGCGACGCCTACACCGGCGAGACGCTACCGCCGCTGCGCGAGTGGCTGGAGCCGACCGATGCGGCCGGGGCCTATGCGATCCAGGCGATCAACACCCGTTTCTGGGAAAGCCAGGGCCGCCGCATCGTTGGTCGCAAGGCTGGCCTGACTGCCGAGGCCGTGCAGAAGCAGCTTGGTGTCGACCAGCCCGATTTCGGCGTCCTGTTTGACGACATGCAGATTGCGGACGGCGGTAATCTTGATCCGGCGCGCTGCATCCAGGCCAAGGCCGAAGCGGAAATAGCCTTTGTTCTGGGCGCGGACCTGCCATCGGCTGACACCACGGCAGAGCAGGTCGCGGCGGCGGTCGCCTCGGTCCATGCGGCGATCGAGATTGTCGACAGCCGCATTGCCGACTGGAAGATCACCTTTGCCGATACCGTCGCCGACAACGGCTCTTCGGCGTTCTTCGTCCTGTCCGATCAGGGCCTACCTCTGGCTGGCCTCGATTTGGAGGGTGCGGCCATGACCATGACGCTCAACGGCAACGTGGCCTCGTCCGGGATCGGTTCGGCGGCGCTGGGCAATCCGCTCAACGCGGCGGCCTGGCTGGCCCGCACTCTGGCAGCAGGCGGCGACCCGCTGAAGGCTGGCGACATTCTGCTGGCCGGCGCCCTCGGCCCGATGGTGGTGCTGAACGCCGGAGACGAGGTTCGCACTGATGTCGCCGGCATCGGCACCTGTTCCTTCTCGTTCAACGGAGCCTGATTATGGCCAAGACCAAGGTAGCCATCATCGGTTCGGGCAATATCGGCACCGACCTGATGATCAAGATAATGCGCCTTTCCGGCGTACTGGAAATGGGCGTGATGGTCGGGATCGACCCGGCCTCCGATGGCCTCGCCCGCGCGCAGCGACTGGGTGTTGCGACGACGGCGGAAGGGATCGACGGCCTTATTAAGATGCCCGAGTTTGCGGACGTCGGGATCGTGTTCGACGCTACTTCGGCCGGGGCGCACAAGCGCAACAGCGAACTGGTGCTCGCCGCTGGCAAGCGCATGGTCGACCTAACACCTGCCGCGATCGGGCCTTACGTGGTGCCGCCGGTCAATGGCGAAGCGTGCCTCGACGCCAAGAACGTCAACATGGTCACTTGCGGCGGTCAGGCTACCATCCCGATCGTGGCGGCGGTGAACCGCGTGGCCAAGGTCCACTATGGCGAGATTGTTGCCTCGATTGCCTCGAAGAGTGCTGGCCCGGGCACCCGCGCCAACATCGACGAGTTCACCGAGACCACCAGCCAGGCGATCATGGACGTCGGCGGCGCGACGCGCGGCAAGGCGATCATTATCCTCAACCCCGCCGAACCGCCCTTGATCATGCGCGATACAGTCTATTGTCTGTGCGAAGATGCCGATCAGGATGCGATCCGCAAGTCGGTGGAAGACATGGTCGCCGAAGTGCAGAGCTATGTCCCCGGCTACCGCATGAAGCAGGCCGTACAGTTTGAGCATATCGGCTCCAACCGTCCGCTGCGCATCCCGGAAATGGACGGCGAATTCACCGGGCTCAAGGTCTCCGTCTTCCTCGAAGTGGAAGGCGCGGCCCATTACCTGCCGGCCTATGCCGGCAACCTCGACATCATGACCTCTGCCGCGCTCAAGACGGCCGAGAAGATCGCGAACCGCATGCACGACAACGAAATACAAGGGGGAGCGGCAGCATGACTTTCGACCCGACCCAGCAAAAGCTCTACATTCAGGACGTCACTCTGCGTGACGGAATGCATGCTATCCGTCACCAGTATGGTCTGGACCACGTCCAGGCGATTGCCCGCGCACTTGACCGGGCCAAGGTCGACGCGATCGAAGTCGCCCACGGTGACGGCCTGCAAGGCTCCAGCTTCAACTACGGCTTTGGCGCCTACACCGATTGGGACTGGATCGGCGCCGTGGCCGAAGTGCTGGAACACTCGGTGCTGACCACCCTCCTTCTGCCCGGCATCGGCACAGTCCACGACCTGAAGCACGCTTATGAGTTGGGTGTGCGTTCGGTGCGCATCGCGACCCACTGCACCGAAGCGGACGTCAGCAAGCAGCACATCGAGGCGGCGCGCAACTTGGGCATGGACGTCTCGGGCTTCCTGATGATGAGCCACATGACCAGCCCGGAAGCGCTGGCCCAACAGGCCCAGCTGATGGAGAGTTACGGCGCGCATTGCGTCTACGTCACCGACAGTGGTGGCGCGATGAGCATGGATGACTACGCGGCGCGCGTTGCGGCCTACGACAAGGTACTGAAGCCCGAAACGCAGCGCGGCGTGCACGCGCACCACAACCTCAGCCTT